>ERZ1034915.8-NODE-8-length-133802-cov-324.578839_pt1 | contig 133802 bp, 120 predicted proteins | sample MGYA00520592_ERZ1034915 | MGnify/ENA primary metagenome ERZ1034915 (study PRJEB33766, sample SAMN09781787) | gut metagenome | biome: gut microbiome | host: Homo sapiens | place: Madagascar | study: EMG produced TPA metagenomics assembly of the PRJNA485056 data... | reverse complement strand
TTATTCCGGCCTGACAAGAGGAAATTTAAAATAATTTTCTGACCGCGCATTTTTTCAGCAAAACCCCCGTTAATGTGCCATAAAACAAGCAATTTGCCGTTTTTGCAACCGTAATCACACTTCCTGGTGGCATACTAAGGAGGAATAAAAAGAAAAAGGAAGATTAGTAATGCCTTTAAGCGCACAACAGTTAGCTGCACAGAAAAACCTTTCGTATGTTCTGGCTGAGAAGCTGGCGCAACGCATCTTAAAAGGTGAATATGAACCCGGCACCATTTTGCCTGGTGAGATTGAGCTGGGCGAGCAATTTGGGGTGAGTCGTACAGCGGTACGCGAAGCGGTCAAAACGTTAACGGCAAAAGGGATGGTTTTACCGCGACCGCGAATTGGTACCCGGGTCATGCCACAATCAAACTGGAATTTTCTTGATCAGGAATTGCTTACCTGGTGGATGACAGAAGAGAACTTTCATCAGGTCATCGATCACTTTCTGGTTATGCGTATCTGTCTGGAGCCGCAAGCTTGCCTACTGGCTGCAACGGTTGGCACCGCGGAACAGAAGGCGCATCTCAATACGTTAATGGCCGAAATGGCGGCATTAAAAGAGAACTTTCGCCGTGAACGCTGGATCGAAGTCGATATGGCCTGGCATGAGCATATCTATGAAATGAGCGCCAATCCGTTTTTGACCTCATTCGCCTCGCTATTCCATTCGGTTTATCACACTTACTTCACGTCAATTACCAGCGACACAGTGATAAAGCTGGATCTGCACCAGGCGATTGTCGATGCGATTGTCCAAAGCGATGGCGACGCGGCATTTAAAGCTTGTCAGGCGCTGCTACGCTCACCTGATAAGTGACAACCCGATAACAGGACATTGAATGAGCGATAAAAAGAAGCGCAGTATGGCGGGTTTGCCGTGGATCGCGGCGATGGCCTTCTTCATGCAGGCACTTGATGCCACTATTCTGAATACCGCCTTACCCGCAATCGCTCATAGCCTTAATCGTTCTCCTCTCGCGATGCAATCAGCCATCATCAGTTATACGCTGACGGTGGCGATGCTTATTCCGGTAAGCGGATGGCTAGCCGATCGCTTCGGTACGCGTCGCATTTTTACCCTTGCCGTGAGTCTGTTCACATTGGGTTCTCTGGCCTGCGCACTTTCTAATTCGCTACCACAGCTGGTTGTCTTCCGGGTTATTCAGGGGATAGGCGGCGCAATGATGATGCCTGTTGCTCGGCTGGCCTTACTGCGCGCTTATCCTCGTAATGAACTTCTTCCAGTATTGAATTTTGTCGCCATGCCGGGTCTGGTGGGGCCAATTTTAGGCCCCGTTCTTGGCGGCGTGCTGGTCACCTGGGCAACCTGGCACTGGATATTTTTAATCAATATCCCCATAGGTATTGCGGGCCTTCTTTACGCGCGCAAACATATGCCCAATTTCACCACCGCACGACGCAGATTCGATATCACTGGCTTTTTGCTGTTTGGCCTCAGCCTTGTTCTCTTCTCAAGCGGAATAGAGCTATTCGGGGAAAAGATTGTCGCCAGCTGGATTGCCTTGACGGTAATTGTCACCAGCATCGGGTTACTGCTTCTCTATATTCTCCATGCGCGACACACGCCAAACCCATTAATTTCATTAGATTTATTTAAAACCCGCACTTTCTCGATCGGTATCGTAGGCAATATTGCAACCCGTCTGGGGACCGGTTGTGTACCGTTCCTTATGCCATTGATGTTACAGGTAGGATTTGGTTATCAGGCGTTTATTGCCGGCTGTATGATGGCACCGACAGCGTTAGGTTCCATTATTGCAAAATCGATGGTTACCCAAGTCTTACGTCGTCTGGGCTATCGCCATACGTTAGTGGGGATCACGGTGATTATTGGGCTAATGATCGCTCAGTTCTCTTTGCAATCACCGGCAATGGCGATATGGATGCTGATCTTGCCGTTGTTTATATTAGGGATGGCTATGTCGACGCAATTTACCGCGATGAATACCATCACACTTGCCGATCTGACCGATGACAACGCCAGCAGCGGTAACAGTGTTCTGGCGGTCACGCAGCAACTGTCGATTAGTTTAGGCGTTGCTGTAAGTGCGGCCGTCCTTCGCGTTTATGAAGGGATGGAAGGCACAACGACTGTCGAACAATTCCACTATACGTTTATCACGATGGGCATTATTACTGTTGCTTCAGCAGCAATGTTCATGCTTCTGAAAACAACCGATGGTAATAATTTGATCAAAAGACAGCGTAAATCTAAGCCGAACCGCGTTCCATCAGAATCGGAGTAAGTTGTAATCGTTGTTGCTGAAGGGTCGGCTGGGTTATCCGATGGATGAGTACATCAATCGCCAGCTCCCCCAGTTCATCTTTCGGTTGGTGGATAGTGGTTAATGGTGGCGTCATAAAGCTTGCCAGTTCGATATCGTCATAGCCAATCACCGCGATATCCTGCGGAACCTGTAACTCTGCCTGATATAACGCCTGGTAAACGCCAACAGCCATAGCGTCATTTCCGGTAAAGACGGCCTGAGGACGCAGCGGATGTGATAACAGTTGGCGCATGGCGTCAAACCCGCCGTTAAATTCAAAATCACCAGTGACTTCATAGCCATCAGGAATGTTGAGACCCGCACGTTTCATCGCCGCCCGATAACCTTCCAACCGCAGGCGCGCCGGAGTTTTATCCAGCGGACCGGTAATACAGGCGATACGGGTATGACCTTTATCGATCAGATATTGCGTTGCTAAGTCTCCGCCCAGCAACGAGTTATCCTGAATAAGATCGCTGTCGCCATCGAACGGAGCCCAGTCCATCATCACAGTAGGCACTGTCGGATAACGTTGCATGATTTCACGCGAAGGTTGATGCGTTTCGGTGCACAGTAACAGCAAGCCATCAACGCGTTTTTGCATCAGCGTTTCCAGATTGCGATTCATCCGCTGTTCATCTCCTTCGGTATTGCAAAGGACGAGACTATAACCGCGTTCGAAGCAGCTGCGTTCAACGCCACGCACCAGTTCTGAATAGAAAGGATTGGTACTGGCAGTGATCAACATGCCAATGGTATGTGTTTGATTGAGTTTGAGGCTACGCGCCAGGGCTGATGGCGCGTAATTGAGTTCTTTAATCGCCGCTTCAACTTTGGCGGTAATCGCTTCACTGACGAAGCGATCTTTATTGATAACGTGAGAAACTGTTGAGGTAGAAACGCCCGCCAGGCGGGCAACATCTTTCATTGTAGCCAAGCGTCACCTCTGCCTGTCTAAAAATGCGTCGATCTCTTCACGCCACGGTACGGAAGGTTGTGCGCCTTTACGTGTTACGGCAATCGCAGCGGCAGCATGGGCAAACCGAATCGCCTCTGGCAATGGTTTTTCTTCCAGCAACGCCGTGATTAACGCGCCGTTAAAGGTATCTCCGGCAGCAATGGTATCGACAGCCTGCACCCGGAATCCAGGAACGCGCTGACCTTCACCATTCACGCTAGCCCATACACCACGACTTCCTAAAGTAATCAGTACAGTACGGATACCTTTTTCATGCAGTACCTGCGCCGCCTTCGCTGCATCTTCATCATTTTCAACACGAATACCGGTGAGCTTTTCTGCTTCCGTTTCGTTTGGCGTAATAATGTCCACCAGCGCCAGCAGTTCGTCAGGAAGTTCGCGAGCCGGAGCCGGGTTAAGCGCAACGATAGTCTTATTTTGATGGGCGATTTTCGCCGCTGCCATCACACTTTCGAGTGGTGATTCCAGCTGCATTAATAATGCTGACGCGTTGGCAATACGCTCACGTTGCGCTTCCACCAGCGCCGGGGAAAGGGCAGCATTAGCGCCGGCATGAATACCGATGACATTCTCACCTTCGCCATTAACAAAAATCAGCGCCACACCTGTTGATTCGCCTTTGATCACGCTGACCGGAGTAATATCAATGTTATCAGTGGCGAGCTGCTGGCGAACGCTCTCACCAATGCTGTCATCACCCGTACAGGCAATAAACGCGATATTCGCACCGCTACGCCCAGCAGCCACAGCCTGATTCGCGCCTTTGCCGCCAAATGCAACCTGATAGTGGTTACCGGTTACGGTTTCGCCTGGAGTAGGAAAAGATTGAAGATTAAGAATGTGGTCAGCATTAATGCTGCCAAGAACAACGAGGCTGCCTGCGTTTTGCATATTCGGGATGTCCATAAAATGCGCCACCGTGTTAGGGTGGCGCGTGCCCTGCTTTTCTTTATATTACACGTTCATCTGTCGATGACGTATTTATGTCACCATCAGGTCATACAACCTGATTAAAACTACTGCTTAACAACCAGTTTCAGATCAACCGGATACTTAGCCTGAACTTTCTCGCCTTTCAGCACTTTATCTGCGGTTTCGACGCCTTTCGCGCCAATCTGATCGGGTAGCTGAGCGATAGTCGCTGCTAGTTTGCCATCATTCACCGCTTTTTCGCCATCCGGTGTACCGTCAAATCCGACGACCATCACATCCGATTTACCGGCAGTTTGCAGTGCGCGCAGCGCGCCCAGCGCCATTTCATCATTCTGCGCGAATACAGCCTGAACATCCGGATGAGCGGTCAACAGGTTCTGCATTACGTTCAAACCTTTAGTGCGATCAAAATCTGCTGGCTGGCTGGCAAGAACATTAAACTTGTGAGCAGCAACGGCCTGCTGGAAGCCTTCGCCACGTTCACGGGCTGCGGATGTACCAGCAATGCCTTGCAGCTCGATAACTTTGGCACCTTCACCCGCTTTCTTCGCGATGTAATCACCGGCGATTTTGCCACCCAGTACGTTATCAGAAGCAATGTGGCTCACCACTTCACCTTTCGTTGCCTGGCGGTCAAGAGTGATAACCGGGATGTTCGCCTGGTTAGCCATCTTCACAGCATTACCTACTGCGTCGGAGTCGGTCGGGTTAATCAGCAGAATTTTGGTGCCGCGAACGGTTAAGTCCTGCACGTTCGCCAGCTCTTTCGCCGGGTTGTTCTGGGAGTCCAGCACCACCAGGTTATAGCCAAGCTTATCCGCCTCTTTCTGCGCGCCATCTTTCAGCGATACAAAGAACGGGTTGTTAAGCGTGGAGACCACCAGCGCGATGGTGTCTTTTGCCATCGCATTCGCACTGACGGTGGCGCTTAGCGCAACAGCGGAAACCAGGGTAGCCAGTTTTTTCATGTTCATATTCAAGATGTCCTGTAGTCGTTATTACTGCTTTTTGTTGTCTACCAGCACCGCCAGCAAAATCACCACCGCTTTGACGATCATCTGGTAATAGGAGGAAACACCTAACAAATTCAATCCATTATTAAGGAAGCCAAGAATTAATGCGCCGATCAACGTCCCAACAATGCGACCTTTTCCGCCCGCCAGACTCGTACCGCCCAGAACCACCGCAGCAATAGCATCCAGCTCATAGCCAGTCCCCGCCGTGGGTTGTGCGGAGGAGAGACGCGCCACTTCAATGATCCCGGCCAGCGATGCCAGCAGACCACAAAGAGAATAGACGATGATTTTGATTTTATTGACGTTGATACCAGAAAGACGCGTTGCCGCTTCGTTGCCGCCCAGCGCGTAGATGTAACGCCCCAGACGCGTGTGATGCAGCATGTACCAGGCCGCGAGGAAGACAATCCCCATGATCCAGACTGGCGTCGGTACGCCCAGCGGACGACCAATACCAAACCAGCCAAACAGATCGGCGTTCTCAGTAAAGCCGGTATTCACTGGGCTACCGTTGGTATAAACCATGGTCACGCCGCGCAGTAAAAGCATCATAACCAGCGTAGCGATAAACGCCTGAACGCGACCTTTCGCTACAATCACCCCGGTTACCGCACCAATTGCGGCACCTAACGCGAGAGCGGCAGCGACAGCCACCAGCGCATTGACTTCAATGCCGACGATAGATGCAGCAACTGCGCCGGTTAGCGCCAACAGAGAACCTACAGACAAGTCGATGCCCGACGTCAGGATCACCAGCGTCATCCCGACCGCCATAATGGCGTTCACCGAGGTTTGCTGGAGAATATTGAATAAGTTATTGATGGTGAAAAAGTTCGGGCTTAACGTCGAGACAATCGCGATCAGCACCAGCAGAGCGATAAGCGATTTCTGCTCCATCAGCCACGCTTTCGTGAAATAACGGCGACCAGAGACAGTCTGGGTTGTCATTTTTTTACTCCTGATTCACGCGATTAAGCTTGCCCACAGCGGCAGCCATTAACACTTCCTGGGTGGCCTGCTCACGAGTAAATTCCCCGCTGAGATGCCCTTCATGCATGACGATGATGCGATCGCTCATGCCTAATACTTCTGGCATCTCCGATGACACCAGAATGATGCTCAAGCCATCGGCTTTGAACTGGTTAATCAGTTGATAGATCTCTTTTTTCGCGCCGACATCTACGCCACGGGTAGGTTCATCAAGGATCAACACTTTGGGGCGTGTCATCAGACCGCGGGCAATCGCCACTTTTTGCTGATTGCCACCGGAAAGCAGACCAATTGCCTGTTCCATCGACGGTGTTTTCACATTAAACAGACGAATGAAATCACTCACAGCCTGCTGTTCATCGGCATGCTTCAAACTGCCGCCAGCGCGGCTGAAGTAGCGCAGCGCTGTCAGCGACATGTTCTCTTTTACTGACATGCCCAACACTAAACCGTCACGTTTACGGTCTTCGGAGATATACACAATGCCGTTTGCCAGGCCATCCTGCGGTGAACGGGTAACGACTTCATGCCCATCCAGGGTGACGTAACCGCTGGTGCGCGGTAGTGCGCCGTAGAGCACTTTCATCAGTTCGGTACGACCTGCGCCCATCAAACCAGAGACGCCAAGAATTTCGCCTTTGCGTAAAGTAAAAGAGACATCGTTAACGCCAGGTCCGCAGAGATTATCGACTTTCAGGCGGATATCTCCCGGCGCTTTGTCCAGGTGTGGATATTGATCTTCCAGCTTGCGGCCCACCATCATCTCAATCAGCGAATCTTCGGTCAGTGATGCCACTTCGCGCTCAGCAATAAATTGCCCGTCACGAAAAACGGTAACGTCATCGCAAATCTCGAAGATTTCTTTCATGCGGTGGGAGATATAGACAATACCGCGGCCTTGCGATTTCAGCTCGCGTATGACGCGGAACAGGGATTCGGTTTCGGTATCGGTCAGCGCATCGGTCGGTTCATCCATAATGATGACTTTCGACTCAAAGCTCAGCACTTTGGCGATTTCAACCATTTGCTGGTCACCGATGGAAAGATCGCCCACTAGCTTGTCGCTTTTAAAGCGCAGGTTAAGTTTAGCCAGCAATTTATCCGCTTCGGCATACATGGTTTTCCAGTCAATTTTGCCAAAGCGATTAACAAACTCACGACCGAGGAAAATGTTTTCGGCAATGGTCAACTGCGGGATCAGGTTCAGTTCCTGATGGATAATCCCAATCCCGGCTTCCTGGGAAGATTTCGGCCCGGTAAATGTCGTTTCTTTCCCCAGCCATAAAAGCGTGCCGGCATCGCGAGCATAGATACCAGTAAGCACTTTCATCATGGTGGATTTACCCGCGCCGTTTTCGCCCACCAGCGCCATCACGCGGCCCGGATAGACATTTAACGCTGCGCCCGAGAGGGCTTTTACGCCCGGGAAGGCTTTATCGATGCCTTTAAGCTGAAGTAATGCTTCCATGACGGCCTCAGAACGTCACGCCAGCACAGAGAATGATATTCGCATACGGAGAACATTCTCCGCTGCGAATTACCGCCTGACTTTCTGCGGTTTGTTGTTTGAATTGTTCATGCGTGGTGTAACGAATTTCAATGGTATTTCCCTGGTGTTTTTGCAGCTGCTCAAGGTGAGTGAGCAACGTTTCGTGGAGTTGCGGATTATGTTGTTTGATCTCTTCCGCGATAATGGCAGCCTCGACCTGCATTTCATTTGTGACGACGCCCAGCACCTGCATAAAAGAAGGTACACCCTGGGTTAATGCCATATCGATACGCGTTGTACTTTTGGGGATGGGTAAACCAGCATCACACACCACCAGCGTATCGGTATGTCCCAGACGGGAGATCACCGATGAAATATCAGAATTAAGAACGGTGCCTTTTTTCATTTTTTTCTCCATCAGCGAAACGTTTCGCTGACCCGCAGTTTAATCCTGACTGAGTTGGGAAAACCATCGTGACGTTACGGAAATGTGATCAACCTCGAAACGTTTTACATGGTGATTAACCATGAAAACAAAAACGCCCCCTTATGGAGAAAGGAGGCGTCTGGCGTTAGATTTCGACCTGAGTACCCAGTTCGATAACCCTGTTTGGCGGAATTTCAAATTGATCTGGTGCACGCAGCGCATTACGTTGCAGCAGCAAGTACAGCTTGCCGCGCAGACGCAAATACCACGGGCGTTTGCCGAGGATCAACGACTCATGCGACATAAAGAAGGAGGTTTCCATCATCCGGCAACTTAATCCTTCCAGACCGCAGCGGTGGAAAACTTCTTCCACGTTTGGCGTTTCTCGCCAACCATAACTTGCCACCACGCGCCAGAAAGTGGGCGACAGTTGTTCAATCTGTACCCGACGGACATTATGGACATATGGCGCGTCTTCGGTACGCAGAGTTAACAGAATCACCCGCTCATGCAATACCTTGTTATGTTTAAGGTTATGCATCAGCGCAAAGGGAATGACGTTGATTGCACGCGACATATACACCGCGGTCCCGGGCACGCGAACAGGCGGTGATTTCTCCAGCGAAGCAATCATCGCTTCCAGAGAGTTACCATGTTCATGCATCCGCCGCAGCAAGCGGAAACGCTCGCTCTTCCAGGTGGTCATCACGATAAACATCACAGTACCGAGGCTCAATGGCAACCAGCCGCCGGAGAGCAGTTTATCGAGGTTAGCGGTGAACAATGGAATATCGACACAAAGGAAAGCAATCAGGATCAGCGCAACAAAATACTTATTCCAGTGCCAGTTCTGACGTGCCACGGTAGTCGAGAGAATAGACGTCAGCACCATGGTTCCGGTCACCGCAATCCCGTACGCCGCCGCCAGGTTGCTGGAGTGCTCAAAGCTGACAATCACAATCACGACCGCGACATAGAGCATCCAGTTCACAAACGGAATATAGATTTGCCCTGACTCCATTTCGGAGGTGTGAATAATGCGCATCGGCGACAAATATCCCAGACGTACCGCCTGACGCGTCAATGAGAAGACGCCAGAGATAACCGCCTGCGAGGCAATTACCGTCGCCAGTGCGGCGATGATCAGCAGCGGGATCAGCGCCCAGTCCGGTGCCAACAGGAAGAACGGGTTCTTAATCGCTTCCGGGTTCTTTAACAACAGCGCTCCCTGGCCGAAGTAATTAAGGGTTAAGGAAGGTAATACGACGGTGAACCACGCCAGGCGAATAGGGAACTTACCAAAGTGCCCCATATCAGCATACAGCGCCTCGACCCCCGTAATCGACAACACCACTGCCCCTAATGCAATAAAAGAAACCGTTTTGTATTCAAGGAAGAAATGCACCGCCCACATTGGATTCAGCGCATGCAGCACTTCCGGGTTAGCAATAATGCTACGTAACCCCAGTCCTGCCAGAATCAAAAACCAGGTCAGCATGATCGGCGCAAACAGCTTACCGACCATAGCCGTGCCATGTTTTTGAATCATAAATAATAAAGTGAGAACGATAATTGAGAGGGGAACTATCCAGGTATCCAGCTGCGGGGCGACGATTTCCAGACCTTCAATGGCTGACATCACCGAAATAGCGGGTGTTATGACGACTTCACCATAGAAAAAGCTGCCGCCGATTAGCCCCATAATCACCAGCATTGATGTGGTTCGCGCCGACGTATTACGCCCGGCAAGCGACATCAACGTCAGGATCCCCCCCTCACCGGCGTTATCTGCCCGCATCACGAAGGTGAGATATTTAATGGAAACCACAAAGATTAGCAGCCAGAAGATCAGCGATAAAAAGCCAAACACGGCATCGCGTTCAACGCCAAAACCAAACTGGCCGGACAAACATTCACGAAGTGTATATAACGGGCTGGTACCAATATCGCCGTAGACAACTCCAATCGCCGCGAGGGTAATCGCGGGCAATGATTGCTTATTATCAGTGCTCATAGACTAGTCTTTCGTTGAAATATGAAATGTGTGCTTAGTCCCTTGGCCCACAAAAAAGCGCACAGTATGCACGATTAACGGCAAAATCGTACTCCTAAATGCGGCCACATTAACCTGGCTCAAAGAAAAATACCCCCCCTTTGAGACTATTTTAGCCACCAGCAAGAAACGTCTATACTCGCAATTTACGCAGAACTTTTGACGAAAGGACGCCACTTCATTATGGCTCACCCTCATTTATTAGCGGAAAGAATTTCCCGCCTGAGCAGTTCGTTGGAAAAGGGGCTTTATGAACGTAGCCACGCCATCCGCTTGTGTTTATTAGCGGCATTAAGTGGTGAAAGTGTGTTCCTCCTTGGCCCGCCAGGTATTGCCAAAAGTTTGATCGCCCGGCGCTTAAAATTCGCCTTTCAGAATGCCCGCGCGTTTGAATATCTGATGACCCGCTTCTCCACGCCGGAAGAAGTTTTTGGTCCCCTTTCTATTCAGGCGCTAAAAGATGAAGGGCGCTATGAACGTTTAACCAGCGGTTACCTGCCGGAAGCAGAAATTGTCTTTCTGGATGAGATCTGGAAAGCGGGCCCGGCAATTCTTAATACCTTGCTCACCGCCATTAACGAGCGCCAGTTCCGCAACGGTGCACACGTAGAAAAAATCCCGATGCGTCTGCTGGTGGCGGCCTCCAACGAGCTGCCGGAAGCAGACAGCAGTCTGGAAGCGTTATATGACCGCATGCTGATTCGTCTGTGGTTAGATAAAGTGCAGGATAAAGCGAATTTCCGCTCCATGCTGACCAGTCAACAGGATGAAAACGACAATCCGGTTCCTGATGCCTTGCAGGTCACAGATGAAGAATATGAACGCTGGCAGAAAGAGATTGGTGAAATTACGCTGCCCGATCATGTATTTGAGCTGATTTTTATGCTGCGCCAGCAACTGGATAAATTACCGGATGCGCCTTATGTCTCGGATCGTCGCTGGAAAAAAGCGATCCGCTTATTGCAGGCCAGCGCCTTTTTTAGCGGTCGCAGTGCTGTTGCCCCGGTAGATCTCATTTTGCTGAAAGATTGCCTGTGGTATGACGCGCAAAGCCTGAATTTGATACAACAACAAATTGATGTATTGATGACCGGTCACGCCTGGCAACAGCAAGGGATGTTGACTCGCCTTGGCGCGATTGTGCAACGTCACCTGCAACTCCAGCAGCAACAAAGCGATAAAACAGCCTTAACGGTAATTCGTCTGGGCGGCATTTTCAGCCGTCGTCAGCAGTATCAACTTCCTGTTAACGTTACTGCTTCCACTCTGACTCTGCTGCTGCAAAAACCGTTAAAATTGCATGATATGGAAGTGGTTCATATCTCCTTTGAGCGTAACGCGCTGGAACAGTGGCTGAGTAAAGGTGGTGAAATTCGCGGCAAACTGAACGGTATCGGCTTTGCCCAGAAATTGAATCTGGAAGTGGATAGCGCCCAACATCTTGTTGTACGCGATGTAAGTTTACAAGGCAGTACGCTGGCACTTCCCGGTTCATCGGCTGAAGGTCTGCCAGGTGAAATAAAACAACAACTGGAAGAGCTTGAAAGTGACTGGCGCAAGCAACACGCTTTATTCAGCGAACAGCAAAAATGTCTGTTTATCCCTGGCGACTGGTTAGGTCGCATTGAAGCCAGCCTACAGGATGTCGGCGCACAGATTCGCCAGGCACAACAATGCTAACGCTGGATACGCTTAATGTGATGCTGGCCGTCAGCGAAGAGGGATTGATCGAAGAGATGATCATCGCGCTGCTGGCCTCACCGCAGCTGGCAGTCTTCTTTGAAAAATTCCCACGACTGAAGGCTGCAATCACTGATGATGTTCCCCGCTGGCGTGAGGCGCTGCGCAGTCGGCTGAAAGATGCCCGAGTCCCGCCGGAACTCACCGAAGAGGTGATGTGCTATCAGCAAAGCCAGCTCCTCTCCACGCCGCAGTTTATTGTGCAGCTACCACAGATCCTGGACTTACTGCATCGTCTGAATTCCCCATGGGCAGAACAAGCCCGACAGTTGGTTGATGCTAACAGCACGATCACTTCAGCGTTACATACGCTTTTCCTCCAGCGTTGGCGTTTAAGTCTGATCGTGCAAGCAACGACGTTAAATCAACAGCTATTAGAAGAAGAACGCGAACAACTGTTAAGTGAAGTTCAGGAACGCATGACGCTGAGCGGACAACTTGAACCGATTCTCGCAGATAACAATACCGCAGCTGGTCGTCTGTGGGATATGAGCGCCGGTCAGCTTAAACGTGGCGACTATCAGTTGATTGTGAAATACGGTGAATTTCTTAACGAACAGCCGGAACTGAAACGCCTGGCAGAACAGCTGGGGCGTTCCCGGGAAGCCAAATCAATACCGCGTAACGATGCGCAGATGGAAGCCTTCCGCACCATGGTGCGCGAACCGGCAACTGTTCCTGAGCAGGTTGATGGTCTGCAACAAAGCGATGATATTTTACGTCTCCTGCCGCCAGAACTGGCGACACTAGGGATAACGGAACTGGAGTATGAGTTTTACCGTCGGCTGGTGGAAAAACAGTTGCTCACCTATCGCCTGCACGGTGAGTCGTGGCGTGAAAAAGTGATCGAACGTCCGGTGGTACATAAAGATTACGATGAACAGCCGCGCGGGCCGTTTATTGTCTGTGTGGATACTTCCGGCTCAATGGGCGGCTTTAATGAACAGTGTGCGAAAGCGTTCTGCCTGGCCTTGATGCGCATTGCTCTCGCTGAAAACCGGCGCTGCTATATTATGCTATTTTCCACCGAGATCGTCCGTTATGAGCTTTCAGGCCCACAAGGCATCGAACAAGCAATCCGTTTTTTAAGCCAGCAGTTTCGTGGCGGCACCGATCTTGCCAGTTGTTTTCGCGCCATTATGGAACGCTTGCAAAGCAGGGAATGGTTTGATGCCGACGCGGTGGTGATTTCTGATTTTATCGCTCAGCGGTTGCCTGACGACGTGACGAGTAAAGTGAAAGAGCTGCAGCGGGTACATCAGCATCGCTTTCATGCCGTGGCGATGTCGGCACACGGCAAACCCGGCATCATGCGCATTTTCGATCATATCTGGCGCTTTGATACCGGGATGCGAAGCCGCCTGCTCAGACGCTGGCGGCGATAAATTATTACAGCAGAGAAGGGACGTTCTCGCGAACAGCAGCTGGCCATACACCACACTGAACCTGGCCGATATGCGGCAGTTGCAGCAGCAGCATGGTCAAACGAGACTGGCCGATACCGCCGCCGATGGTCTGCGGCATTTCACCGCGCAGCAGCGCCTGATGCCACTCCAGCTCCAGACGATCTTCATCACCGGTCAGCGCCAACTGATGCTTCAACGTGTCGGCATCCACGCGGATCCCCATGGAAGAAAGCTCAAACGCATCTTCCAGTACAGGGTTCCACACCAGAATATCGCCGTTCAGACCCGCATGGCCCAGCTCTGACGGGGTGCTCCAGTCATCATAATCCGGTGCGCGCACGTCGTGGCGATGACCATCGCTCAGCTTGCCGCCAATCCCGACAAGGAATACCGCGCCAAGATCTTTCGCTATCGCCCGCTCACGCCCTTTGGCATCGAGATCCGGATAACGAGACAGTAACTCCTGGCTGTGTACGAAGTGGATCTGATCCGGCAGGAACGGTGCCAGGCCAAACTCTTCGCTAACCGCAGCTTCGGTTGCTTTAATTCCCGCCCAGATCGCCTCTACCGTGCTTTTCAGAGTCGAGAATTGACGCTCACCGTCGCCCATTACGCGTTCCCAGTCCCACTGGTCAACATAGACCGAGTGCAACGGAGAAAGACGGTCTTCATCGGGGCGAAGGGCTTTCATGTGCGTGTACAGTCCTTCGCCCGCGCTGAAGTCGTGTTGCCCTAAGGTCTGACGTTTCCACTTCGCCAGTGAATGAACCACTTCGAACTGGGCATCAGGCAGAGCTTTCACTTTTACCTGCACCGCTTTTTCACAGCCCGACAAGTTATCCTGCGTGCCATCCCCCACACGGCTAAGAATCGGCGCCTGGACTTCGATCAGCCCCAGACGTTCTTCCAGTTGGCGAGAAAAGTGAGATTTCACGAAGCTAATTTGGCGTTGTTTGGCAATGTAAGCGGTTTTCATTTTTTATACTCCTGCGTCCTGTTGCTTATGATTAAGCAACAAAAACCGACACACATGCAATAATCATTCAATAAAAAGCCTAACACACTTTTGATTCATTAAAAAAGAAGGCTAAAATAGAATGAATCATCAATCTGCATAAGAAAATCCTATGGAAAATTATCTGATCGACAATCTGGACCGTGGCATCCTGGAAGCATTAATGGGCAATGCGCGCACCGCTTACGCCGAACTGGCGAAACAATTTGGCGTCAGTCCGGGGACGATTCACGTTCGAGTAGAGAAAATGAAGCAGGCGGGGATCATTACCGGGGCGCGTATTGATGTCAGCCCGAAGCAGCTCGGTTATGACGTAGGCTGCTTTATCGGCATTATATTAAAGAGCGCCAAAGACTACCCTTCCGCGCTGGCAAAGCTGGAAAGCCTTGATGAAGTCACTGAAGCCTATTACACAACCGGCCACTACAGCATCTTTATAAAAGTGATGTGCCGTTCGATCGACGCTCTCCAGCATGTACTTATCAACAAGATCCAAACAATTGATGAAATTCAGTCCACCGAGACATTGATCGTCCTGCAAAACCCGATCATGCGTACCATCAAGCCATAATCGGCTTTTTTAATCCCATACTTTTCCACAGGTAGATCCCAACGCGTTCACAGCGTACAATACGCCACTCTTAATAAAGGTGGCGGTTTATGGCAGATATCACTCTTATCAGCGGCAGCACCCTCGGCGGTGCCGAATATGTAGCAGAACACCTGGCTGAAAAGCTGGAAGAGGCGGGTTTTACCACCGAAACGCTGCACGGTCCGCTGTTGGAAGATTTATCTGCCTCGGGGATCTGGCTGATTATCAGCTCCACCCACGGTGCCGGAGATATTCCGGACAACCTTTCTCCTTTCTATGAAGCATTGCAGGAACAGAAGCCCGATCTTTCTGCGGTCCGCTTTGGCGCAATCGGTATTGGCAGTCGTGAATATGACACCTTTTGTGGGGCTATCGATAAACTCGAGGCAGAACTCAAAAATTCCGGTGCAAAACAGACAGGCGAAACACTGAAGATCAACATTCTTGATCACGACATTCCGGAAGATCCGGCAGAAGAATGGCTGGGATCGTGGATTAATTTACTCAAATAAGTATACAGATCGTGCGATCTACTGTGGATAACTCTGTCAGGAAGCTTGGATCAACCGGTAGTTATCCAAAGAACAACCGTTGTTCAGTTTTTGAGTTGTGTATAACCCCTCATTCTGATCCCAGCTTATACGGTCCAGGATCACCGATCATTCACAGTTAATGATCCTTTCCAGGTTGTTGATCTTAAAAGCCGGATCCTTGTTATCCACAGGGCAGTGCGATCCTAATAAGAGATCACAATAGAACAGATCTCTAAATAAATAGATCTTCTTTTTAATACCCAGGATCCCAGGTCTTTCTCAAGCCGACAAAGTTGAGTAGAATCCACGGCCCGGGCTTCAATCCATTTTCATACCGCGTTATGCGAGGCAATCACCATGTTTTATCCGGATCCTTTTGACGTCATCATCATTGGCGGGGGTCATGCAGGCACCGAGGCCGCGATGGCCGCGGCGCGTATGGGTCAACAGACTCTGCTTTTGACACACAATATCGACACTCTGGGGCAGATGAGCTGCAACCCGGCGATCGGCGGTATTGGGAAGGGACATCTGGTAAAAGAAGTGGATGCACTCGGCGGTCTGATGGCGAAAGCGATCGATCAAGCGGGTATCCAGTTTAGGATACTAAACGCAAGCAAAGGACCGGCGGTTCGCGCTACCCGAGCTCAGGCGGATCGTGTGCTCTACCGTCAGGCGGTACGTACGGCGCTGGAGAACCAACCGAACCTGATGATCTTCCAGCAGGCGGTTGAAGATCTTATTGTCGAAAACGATCGCGTGGTCGGTGCTGTTACCCAAATGGGACTGAAGTTCCGTGCCAAAGCCGTCGTGCTCACCGTTGGGACGTTCCTCGACGGTAAAATTCATATCGGTCTGGATAATTACAGCGGTGGCCGTGCTGGTGATCCGCCGTCCATTCCGCTTTCTCGCCGTTTGCGTGAACTGCCGCTGCGCGTTGGTCGTCTGAAAACCGGGACACCACCGCGTATTGATGCTCGAACTATCGACTTTAGTGTGCTGGCGCAACAGCATGGCGATAACCCAATGCCGGTATTCTCGTTTATGGGCAATGCGTCCCAGCATCCCCAGCAGGTGCCGTGTTATATCACTCATACCAACGAGAAAACCCATGATGTGATCCGCAGTAACCTCGATCGTAGCCCAATGTATGCAGGGGTGATCGAAGGTGTCGGCCCACGCTACTGCCCGTCGATCGAAGACAAAGTCATGCGCTTCGCCGACAGAAATCAGCATCAGATCTTCCTTGAACCGGAAGGACTGACCTCTAATGAAATTTATCCGAACGGTATCTCCACCAGCCTGCCGTTCGATGTGCAGATGCAAATCGTCCGCTCTATGCAGGGGATGGAAAACGCGAAGATCGTGCGTCCGGGTTATGCCATTGAGTATGACTTCTTCGATCCTCGCGACCTGAAACCGACGCTGGAGAGCAAGTTTATCCAGGGGCTGTTCTTTGCTGGTCAGATTAACGGCACTACCGGTTACGAAGAAGCCGCTGCGCAAGGTTTGCTGGCCGGTCTTAACGCTGCCCGTCTGTCTGCTGACAAAGAAGGTTGGGCTCCGGCACGTTCTCAGGCGTATCTCGGCGTACTAGTTGATGACCTGTGCACTTTAGGAACCAAAGAACCGTATCGTATGTTTACTTCGCGCGCAGAATATCGTCTGATGCTACGCGAAGATAATGCGGATCTGCGTTTGACTGAAATCGGTCGTGAACTGGGCCTGGTGGATGACGAACGTTGGGCGCGCTTTAACGAGAAACTTGAGAATATCGAGCGTGAGCGTCAGCGTCTGAAATCGACCTGGGTAACCCCGTCGGCGGAAGCTGCAGCCGAAGTGAATGCTCACCTGACTGCGCCGCTTTCCCGTGAAGCCAGTGGTGAAGATCTGCTGCGTCGTCCGGAAATGACTTATGAAAAATTAACCACGCTGACGCCGTTTGCCCCTGCGTTGACAGACGAACAGGCGGCGGAACAGGTTGAGATTCAGGTTAAATACGAAGGTTATATCGCGCGCCAGCAAGATGAGATCGAAAAGCAGCTGCGTAACGAGAACACCCTGCTACCCGCGACACTGGATTACCGCCAGGTATCCGGTCTTTCTAACGAAGTGATCGCCAAACTTAACGATCACAAACCAGCCTCTATCGGCCAGGCTTCGCGTATTTCTGGCGTCACGCCTGCGGCCATCTCCATTCTGCTGGTGTGGCTGAAAAAACAGGGTATGCTGCGTCGTAGCGCATAACGCATTAAAAATGCCTGGTAAGCACCCGCTTACCAGGCAACGCATCAAGAACAGGTAATCACCGTGCTCAACAAACTCTCCTTACTGCTGAAAGACGCAGGTATTTCGCTTACCGATCACCAGAAAAACCAGCTTATTGCCTACGTGAATATGCTGCATAAATGGAACAAAGCGTACAACCTGACTTCGGTCCGCGATCCTAATGAGATGCTGGTACGCCATATTCTCGATAGCATTGTGGTGGCACCGTATCTGCAAGGTGAACGGTTTATCGATGTCGGCACCGGACCAGGACTGCCAGGCATTCCACTCTCTATCGTGCGTCCTGAAGCCCATTTCACTCTGTTGGATAGCCTTGGTAAACGCGTGCGTTTCCTTCGTCAGGTGCAACATGAGCTTAAACTGGAGAATATTGAACCAGTACAGAGCAGGGTAGAAGAGTTTCCTTCAGAGCCGCCATTTGATGGCGTAATTAGCCGCGCTTTTGCCTCTCTGAACGATATGGTGAGCTGGTGCCACCATCTTCCTGGTGAGCAAGGCCGTTTCTACGCGCTGAAAGGGCAAATGCCGGAAGATGAAATCGCTTTGTTGCCCGAAGAATATCAGGTCGAATCAGTGGTTAAACTTCAGGTTCCAGCCCTGGATGGCGAACGTCATCTGGTGGTGATTAAAGCAAATAAAATTTAATTTTTATCAAAAAAATCATAAAAAATTGACCGGTTAGACTGTTAACAACAACCAGGTTTTCTACTGATATAACTGGTTACATTTAACGCCACGTTCACTCTTTTGCATCAACAAGATAACGTGGCTTTTTTTGGTAAGCAGAAAATAAGTCATTAGTGAAAATATCAGTCTGCTAAAAATCGGCGCTAAGAACCATCATTGGCTGTTAAAACATTATTAAAAATGTCAATGGGTGGTTTTTGTTGTGTAAATGTCATTTATTAAAACAGTATCTGTTTTTAGACTGAAATATCATAAACTTGCAAAGGCATCATTTGCCAAGTAAATAAATATGCTGTGCGCGAACATGCGCAATATGTGATCTGAAGCACGCTTTATCACCAGTGTTTACGCGTTATTTACAGTTTTTCATGATCGAACAGGGTTAGCAGAAAAGTCGCAATTGTATGCACTGGAAAAATATTTAAACATTTATTCACCTTTTGGCTACTTATTGTTTGAAATCACGGGGGCGCACCGTATAATTTGACCGCTTTTTGATGCTTGACTCTAAGCCTTAAAGAAAGTTTTATACGACACGCGGCATACCTCGAAGGGAGCAGGAGTGAAAAACGTGATGTCTGTGTCGCTCGTGAGTCGAAACGTTGCTCGGAAGCTTCTGCTCGTTCAGTTACTGGTGGTGATAGCAAGTGGATTGCTGTTCAGCCTCAAAGACCCCTTCTGGGGCGTCTCTGCAATAAGCGGGGGCCTGGCAGTCTTTCTGCCTAACGTTTTGTTTATGATATTTGCCTGGCGTCACCAGGCGCATACACCAGCGAAAGGCCGGGTGGCCTGGACATTCGCATTTGGCGAAGCTTTCAAAGTTCTGGCGATGTTGGTGTTACTGGTGGTGGCGTTGGCGGTTTTAAAGGCGGTATTCTTGCCGCTGATCGTTACGTGGGTTTTGGTGCTGGTGGTTCAGATACTGGCACCGGCTGTAATTAACAACAAAGGGTAAAAGGCATCATGGCTTCAGAAAATATGACGCCGCAGGATTACATAGGACACCACCTGAATAACCTTCAGCTGGACCTGCGTACATTCTCGCTGGTGGATCCACAAAACCCCCCAGCCACCTTCTGGACAATCAATATTGACTCCATGTTCTTCTCGGTGGTGCTGGGTCTGTTGTTCCTGGTTTTATTCCGTAGCGTAGCCAAAAAGGCGACCAGCGGTGTGCCAGGTAAGTTTCAGACCGCGATTGAGCTGGTGATCGGCTTTGTTAATGGTAGCGTGAAAGACATGTACCATGGCAAAAGCAAGCTGATTGCTCCGCTGGCCCTGACGATCTTCGTCTGGGTATTCCTGATGAACCTGATGGATTTACTGCCTATCGACCTGCTGCCGTACATTGCTGAACATGTACTGGGTCTGCCTGCACTGCGTGTGGTTCCGTCTGCGGACGTGAACGTAACGCTGTCTATGGCATTGGGCGTATTTATCCTGATTCTGTTCTACAGCATCAAAATGAAAGGCATCGGCGGCTTCACGAAAGAGTTGACGCTGCAGCCGTTCAATCACTGGGCGTTCATTCCTGTCAACTTAATCCTTGAAGGGGTAAGCCTGCTGTCCAAACCAGTTTCACTTGGTTTGCGACTGTTCGGTAACATGTATGCCGGTGAGCTGATTTTCATTCTGATTGCTGGTCTGTTGCCGTGGTGGTCACAGTGGATCCTGAATGTGCCGTGGGCCATTTTCCACATCCTGATCATTACGCTGCAAGCCTTCATCTTCATGGTTCTGACGATCGTCTATCTGTCGATGGCGTCTGAAGAACATTAATTTACCAACACTACTACGTTTTAACTGAAACAAACTGGAGACTGTCATGGAAAACCTGAATATGGATCTGCTGTACATGGCTGCCGCTGTGATGATGGGTCTGGCGGCAATCGGTGCTGCGATCGGTATCGGCATCCTCGGGGGTAAATTCCTGGAAGGCGCAGCGCGTCAACCTGATCTGATTCCTCTGCTGCGTACTCAGTTCTTTATCGTTATGGGTCTGGTGGATGCTATCCCGATGATCGCTGTAGGTCTGGGTCTGTACGTGATGTTCGCTGTCGCGTAGTAAGCGTTGCTTTTATTTAAAGAGCAATATCAGAACGTTAACTAAATAGAGGCATTGTGCTGTGAATCTTAACGCAACAATCCTCGGCCAGGCCATCGCGTTTGTCCTGTTCGTTCTGTTCTGCATGAAGTACGTATGGCCGCCATTAATGGCAGCCATCGAAAAACGTCAAAAAGAAATTGCTGACGGCCTTGCTTCCGCAGAACGAGCACATAAGGACCTTGACCTTGCAAAGGCCAGCGCGACCGACCAGCTGAAAAAAGCGAAAGCGGAAGCCCAGGTAATCATCGAGCAGGCGAACAAACGCCGCTCGCAGATTCTGGACGAAGCGAAAGCTGAGGCAGAACAGGAACGTACTAAAATCGTGGCCCAGGCGCAGGCAGAAATTGAAGCCGAGCGTAAACGTGCCCGTGAAGAGCTGCGTAAGCAAGTTGCTATCCTGGCTGTTGCTGGCGCCGAGAAGATCATCGAACGTTCCGTGGATGAAGCTGCTAACAGCGACATCGTGGATAAACTTGTCGCTGAACTGTAAGGAGGGAGGGGCTGATGTCTGAATTTATTACGGTAGCTCGCCCCTACGCCAAAGCAGCTTTTGACTTTGCCGTCGAACACCAAAGTGTAGAACGCTGGCAGGACATGCTGGCGTTTGCCGCCGAGGTAACCAAAAACGAACAAATGGCAGAGCTTCTCTCTGGCGCGCTTGCGCCAGAAACGCTCGCCGAGTCGTTTATCGCAGTTTGTGGTGAGCAACTGGACGAAAACGGTCAGAACCTGATTCGGGTAATGGCTGAAAATGGTCGTCTTAACGCGCTCCCGGATGTTCTGGAGCAGTTTATTCACCTTCGTGCCGTGAGTGAGGCTACCGCTGAGGTAGACGTCATTTCCGCTGCCGCACTGAGTGAACAACAGCTCGCGAAAATTTCTGCTGCGATGGAAAAACGTCTGTCACGCAAAGTTAAGCTGAATTGCAAAATCGATAAGTCTGTAATGGCAGGCGTTATCATCCGAGCGGGTGATATGGTCATTGATGGCAGCGTACGCGGTCGTCTTGAGCGCCTTGCAGACGTCTTGCAGTCTTAAGGGGACTGGAGCATGCAACTGAATTCCACCGAAATCAGCGAACTGATCAAGCAGCGCATTGCTCAGTTCAATGTTGTGAGTGAAGCTCACAACGAAGGTACTATTGTTTCTGTAAGTGACGGTGTTATCCGCATTCACGGCCTGGCCGATTGTATGCAGGGTGAAATGATCTCCCTGCCGGGTAACCGTTACGCTATCGCACTGAACCTCGAGCGCGACTCTGTAGGTGCGGTTGTTATGGGTCCGTACGCTGACCTTGCCGAAGGCATGAAAGTTAAGTGTACTGGCCGTATCCTGGAAGTTCCGGTTGGCCGTGGCCTGCTGGGCCGTGTGGTTAACACTCTGGGTGCACCAATCGACGGTAAAGGTCCGCTGGATCACGACGGCTTCTCTGCTGTAGAAGCAATCGCTCCGGGCGTTATCGAACGTCAGTCCGTAGATCAGCCGGTACAGACCGGTTATAAAGCCGTTGACTCCATGATCCCAATCGGTCGTGGTCAGCGTGAATTGATCATCGGTGACCGTCAGACAGGTAAAACCGCACTGGCTATCGATGCCATCATCAACCAGCGCGATTCCGGTATCAAATGTATCTATGTCGCTATCGGCCAGAAAGCGTCCACCATTTCTAACGTGGTACGTAAACTGGAAGAGCACGGCGCACTGGCTAACACCATCGTTGTGGTAGCAACCGCGTCTGAATCCGCTGCACTGCAATACCTGGCACCGTATGCCGGTTGCGCAATGGGCGAATACTTCCGTGACCGCGGTGAAGATGCGCTGATCATTTACGATGACCTGTCTAAACAGGCTGTTGCTTACCGTCAGATCTCCCTGCTGCTCCGTCGTCCGCCAGGACGTGAAGCATTCCCGGGCGACGTTTTCTACCTCCACTCTCGTCTGCTGGAGCGTGCTGCACGTGTTAACGCCGAATACGTTGAAGCCTTCACCAAAGGTGAAGTGAAAGGGAAAACCGGTTCTCTGACCGCACTGCCGATTATCGAAACTCAGGCGGGTGACGTTTCTGCGTTCGTTCCGACCAACGTAATCTCCATTACCGATGGTCAGATCTTCCTGGAAACCAACCTGTTCAACGCCGGTATTCGTCCTGCGGTTAACCCGGGTATTTCCGTATCCCGTGTTGGTGGTGCAGCACAGACCAAGATCATGAAAAAACTGTCCGGTGGTATCCGTACCGCTCTGGCACAGTATCGTGAACTGGCAGCGTTCTCTCAGTTTGCATCCGACCTTGACGATGCAACACGTAAGCAGCTTGACCACGGTCAGAAAGTGACCGAACTGCTGAAACAGAAACAGTATGCGCCGATGTCCGTTGCGCAGCAGTCTCTGGTTCTGTTCGCAGCAGAACGTGGTTACCTGGCGGATGTTGAACTGTCGAAAATTGGCAGCTTCGAAGCCGCTCTGCTGGCTTACGTCGACCGTGATCACGCTCCGTTGATGCAAGAGATCAACCAGACCGGTGGCTACAACGACGAAATCGAAGGCAAGCTGAAAGGCATCCTCGATTCCTTCAAAGCAACCCAATCCTGGTAACGTCTGGCGGCTTGCCTTAGGGCAGGCCGCAAGGCATTGAGGAGAAGCTCATGGCCGGCGCAAAAGAGATACGTAGTAAGATCGCAAGCGTCCAGAACACGCAAAAGATCACTAAAGCGATGGAGATGGTCGCCGCTTCCAAAATGCGTAAATCGCAGGATCGCATGGCGGCCAGCCGTCCTTATGCAGAAACCATGCGCAAAGTGATTGGTCACCTTGCACACGGTAATCTGGAATATAAGCACCCTTACCTGGAAGACCGCGACGTTAAACGCGTGGGCTACCTGGTGGTGTCGACCGACCGTGGTTTGTGCGGTGGTTTGAACATTAACCTGTTCAAAAAACTGCTGGCGGAAATGAAGACCTGGACCGACAAAGGCGTTCAATGCGACCTCGCAATGATCGGCTCGAAAGGCGTGTCGTTCTTCAACTCCGTGGGCGGCAATGTTGTTGCCCAGGTCACCGGCATGGGGGATAACCCTTCCCTGTCCGAACTGATCGGTCCGGTAAAAGTGATGTTGCAGGCCTACGACGAAGGCCGTCTGGACAAGCTTTACATTGTCAGCAACAAATTTATTAACACCATGTCTCAGGTTCCGACCATCAGCCAGCTGCTGCCGTTACCGGCATCAGATGATGATGATCTGAAACATAAATCCTGGGATTACCTGTACGAACCCGATCCGAAGGCGTTGCTGGATACCCTGCTGCGTCGTTATGTCGAATCTCAGGTTTATCAGGGCGTGGTTGAAAACCTGGCCAGCGAGCAGGCCGCCCGTATGGTGGCGATGAAAGCCGCGACCGACAATGGCGGCAGCCTGATTAAAGAGCTGCAGTTGGTATACAACAAAGCTCGTCAGGCCAGCATTACTCAGGAACTCACCGAGATCGTCTCGGGGGCCGCCGCGGTTTAAACAGGTTATTTCGTAGAGGATTTAAGATGGCTACTGGAAAGATTGTCCAGGTAATCGGCGCCGTAGTTGACGTCGAATTCCCTCAGGATGCCGTACCGCGCGTGTACGATGCTCTTGAGGTGCAAAATGGTAATGAGCGTCTGGTGCTGGAAGTTCAGCAGCAGCTCGGCGGCGGTATCGTGCGTACCATCGCAATGGGTTCCTCCGACGGTCTGCGTCGCGGTCTGGATGTAAAAGACCTCGAACACCCGATCGAAGTCCCGGTAGGTAAAGCGACTCTGGGCCGTATCATGAACGTACTGGGTGAACCGGTCGACATGAAAGGCGAGATCGGTGAAGAAGAGCGTTGGGCGATTCACCGCGCAGCACCTTCCTACGAAGAGCTGTCAAACTCTCAGGAACTGCTGGAAACCGGTATCAAAGTTATCGACCTGATGTGTCCGTTCGCTAAGGGCGGTAAAGTTGGTCTGTTCGGTGGTGCGGGTGTAGGTAAAACCGTAAACATGATGGAGCTCATTCGTAACATCGCGATCGAGCACTCCGGTTACTCTGTGTTTGCGGGCGTAGGTGAACGTACTCGTGAGGGTAACGACTTCTACCACGAAATGACCGACTCCAACGTTATCGACAAAGTATCCCTGGTGTATGGCCAGATGAACGAGCCGCCGGGAAACCGTCTGCGCGTTGCTCTGACCGGTCTGACCATGGCTGAGAAATTCCGTGACGAAGGTCGTGACGTTCTGCTGTTCGTTGACAACATCTATCGTTACACCCTGGCCGGTACGGAAGTATCCGCACTGCTGGGCCGTATGCCTTCAGCGGTAGGTTATCAGCCGACCCTGGCGGAAGAGATGGGCGTTCTGCAGGAACGTATCACCTCCACCAAAACTGGTTCTATCACCTCCGTACAGGCGGTATACGTACCTGCGGATGACTTGACTGACCCGTCTCCGGCAACCACCTTTGCGCACCTTGACGCAACCGTGGTACTGAGCCGTCAGATCGCGTCTCTGGGTATCTACCCGGCCGTTGACCCGCTGGACTCCACCAGCCGTCAGCTGGACCCGCTGGTGGTTGGTCAGGAACACTACGACACCGCGCGTGGCGTTCAGTCCATCCTGCAACGTTATCAGGAACTGAAAGACATCATCGCCATCCTGGGTATGGATGAACTGTCTGAAGAAGACAAACTGGTGGTAGCGCGTGCTCGTAAGATCCAGCGCTTCCTGTCCCAGCCGTTCTTCGTGGCAGAAGTATTCACCGGTTCTCCGGGTAAATACGTCTCCCTGAAAGACACCATCCGTGGCTTTAAAGGCATCATGGAAGGCGAATACGATCACCTGCCGGAGCAGGCGTTCTACATGGTCGGTTCCATCGAAGAAGCTGTGGAAAAAGCCAAAAAACTTTAACGCCTTAATCGGAGGGTGATATGGCAATGACTTACCACCTGGACGTCGTCAGCGCAGAGCAACAAATGTTCTCTGGTCTGGTCGAGAAAATCCAGGTAACGGGTAGCGAAGGTGAACTGGGGATCTACCCTGGCCACGCACCGCTGCTCACCGCCATTAAGCCTGGTATGATTCGCATCGTGAAACAGCACGGTCACGAAGAGTTTATCTATCTGTCTGGCGGCATTCTTGAAGTGCAGCCTGGCAACGTGACCGTTCTGGCCGACACCGCAATTCGCGGCCAGGATCTCGACGAAGCGCGAGCCATGGAAGCGAAACGTAAGGCTGAAGAGCACATTAGCAGCTCTCACGGCGACGTAGATTACGCTCAGGCGTCTGCGGAACTGGCCAAAGCGATCGCGCAGCTGCGCGTTATCGAGTTGACCAAAAAAGCGATGTAACACCGGCTTGAAAAGCACAAAAGCCAGTCTGGAAACAGGCTGGCTTTTTTTTACGCGTGATCCGTCCTGAAGAGCGTTCACATAGATCCTGCTGATATAAAACACCCCTGTTTTCCCGTTTATTCATTGATCGAAATAAGAGCAAAAACATCCACCTGACGCTTAAATGAAGGTACTGCCTTAATTTTCTGCAGACAAAAGGCGTGACGATGGTCGAAAATGGCACTTTCGTCAGCGGGGATAATCCGTTATTGAACAATTTATCCTCTGTCCATTTCACGATGAAAAAAATGTAGTTTTTTCAAGGTGAAGCGGTTTAAATTCGTTCTCAAATTACAGTCAGGACGCGTATGTTGAATAATGCTATGAGCGTAGTGATCCTTGCCGCAGGCAAAGGCACGCGCATGTATTCCGATCTTCCGAAAGTGCTGCATACCCTTGCCGGGAAAGCGATGGTTCAGCATGTCATTGATGCTGCGAATGAATTAGGCGCAGCGCACGTTCACCTGGTGTACGGTCACGGCGGCGATCTGCTTAAACAGGCGCTGAAAGACGACAACCTTAACTGGGTGCTTCAGGCAGAGCAGCTGGGTACGGGTCATGCAATGCAGCAGGCCGCACCTTTCTTTGCCGATGATGAAGACATTTTAATGCTCTACGGCGACGTGCCGCTGATCTCTGTCGAAACACTCCAGCGCCTGCGTGATGCTAAACCGCAGGGTGGCATTGGTCTGCTGACGGTGAAACTGGATGATCCGACCGGTTATGGACGTATCACCCGTGAAAACGGCAAAGTTACCGGCATTGTTGAGCACAAAGATGCCACCGACGAGCAGCGTCAGATTCAGGAGATCAACACCGGCATTCTGATCGCTAACGGCGCAGATATGAAACGCTGGCTGGCGAAGCTGACCAACAATAATGCTCAGGGCGAATACTACATCACCGACATTATTGCGCTGGCGTATCAGGAAGGGCGTGAAATCGTCGCCGTTCATCCGCAACGTTTAAGCGAAGTAGAAGGTGTGAATAACCGCCTGCAACTCTCCCGTCTGGAGCGCGTTTACCAGTCCGAACAGGCTGAAAAACTGCTGTTAGCAGGCGTTATGCTGCGCGATCCGGCGCGTTTTGATTTGCGCGGTACGCTTACTCACGGGCGCGATGTTGAAATTGATACTAACGTTATCATCGAGGGCAACGTGACTCTCGGTCATCGCGTGAAAATCGGCACCGGTTGCGTGATTAAAAACAGCGTGATTGGCGATGATTGCGAAATCAGTCCGTATACCGTTGTGGAAGACGCGAATCTGGCAGCGGCCTGTACTATTGGCCCGTTTGCCCGACTGCGTCCTGGTGCTGAGTTGCTGGAAGGTGCACACGTCGGTAACTTTGTTGAGATGAAAAAAGCGCGTCTGGGTAAAGGCTCGAAAGCTGGTCATCTGACTTACCTGGGCGATGCGGAAATTGGCGATAACGTTAACATCGGCGCGGGAACCATTACCTGCAACTACGATGGTGCGAATAAATTTAAGACCATTATCGGCGACGATGTGTTTGTCGGTTCCGACACTCAGCTGGTGGCCCCGGTAACAGTAGGCAAAGGCGCGACCATTGCTGCGGGTACAACTGTGACGCGTAATGTCGGCGAAAATGCATTAGCTATCAGCCGTGTGCCGCAGACTCAGAAAGAAGGCTGGCGTCGTCCGGTAAAGAAAAAGTGATTCTGGCCGGGTAATCCGGTCACATGGGATGAGGAGATAACATAATCTCCCTCCCACAAGCAGTAACTATAAAAATAACCCCACTCTCTACAAGGCTCGGGGCGCCCGAAAAAACGGGCATACAGGTTGACCGACAACGATATAAATCGGAATCAAAAACTATGTGTGGAATTGTTGGCGCGATCGCGCAACGTGATGTAGCAGAAATCCTTCTTGAAGGTTTACGTCGTCTGGAATACCGCGGATATGACTCTGCCGGTCTGGCCGTTGTTGATGCGGAAGGTCATATGACCCGCCTGCGTCGCCTCGGTAAAGTCCAGATGCTGGCTCAGGCAGCGGAAGAACATCCTCTGCATGGCGGCACGGGTATTGCTCACACTCGCTGGGCGACCCACGGTGAACCTTCAGAAGTGAATGCGCATCCGCATGTTTCTGAACACATTGTGGTGGTGCATAACGGCATCATCGAAAACCATGAACCGCTGCGCGAAGAGTTAAAAGCGCGTGGCTATACCTTCGTTTCTGAAACAGACACCGAAGTGATTGCCCATCTGGTGAACTGGGAGCTGAAACAAGGCGGGACTCTGCGTGAGGCTGTTCTGCGTGCTATCCCGCAGCTGCGTGGTGCGTACGGTACAGTGATCATGGACTCCCGTCACCCGGATACCCTGCTGGCGGCACGTTCTGGTAGTCCGCTGGTGATTGGCCTGGGTATGGGCGAAAACTTTATCGCTTCTGACCAGCTGGCGCTGTTGCCGGTGACCCGTCGCTTTATCTTCCTTGAAGAGGGCGATATTGCGGAAATTACTCGCCGTTCGGTAAACATCTTCGATAAAACTGGCGCGGAAGTAAAACGTCAGGATATCGAATCCAATCTGCAATATGACGCGGGCGATAAAGGTATTTACCGTCACTACATGCAGAAAGAGATCTACGAACAGCCGAACGCGATAAAAAACACCCTTACCGGGCGCATCAGCCACGGTCAGGTTGATTTAAGCGAGCTGGGACCGAACGCCGACGAACTGCTGTCGAAGGTTGAGCATATTCAGATCCTCGCCTGTGGTACTTCTTATAACTCCGGTATGGTTTCCCGTTACTGGTTTGAATCGCTGGCAGGTATTCCGTGCGACGTCGAAATCGCCTCTGAATTCCGCTATCGCAAATCTGCCGTGCGTCGTAACAGCCTGATGATAACCTTGTCACAGTCTGGCGAAACCGCGGATACCCTGGCGGGCCTGCGTCTGTCGAAAGAGCTGGGTTACCTTGGTTCGCTGGCAATCTGTAACGTTCCGGGTTCTTCTCTGGTGCGCGAATCCGATCTGGCGCTGATGACCAACGCGGGTACGGAAATCGGCGTGGCATCCACTAAAGCATTCACCACTCAGTTAACTGTGCTGTTGATGCTGGTGGCGAAGCTGTCTCGCCTGAAAGGTCTGGATGCCTCCATTGAACATGACATCGTGCATGGTCTGCAGGCGCTGCCGAGCCGTATTGAGCAGATGCTGTCTCAGGACAAACGCATTGAAGCTCTGGCAGAAGATTTCTCTGACAAACATCACGCGCTGTTCCTGGGCCGTGGCGATCAGTACCCAATCGCGCTGGAAGGCGCATTGAAACTGAAAGAGATCTCTTACATTCACGCTGAAGCCTACGCTGCAGGCGAGCTGAAACACGGCCCGCTGGCGCTGATTGACGCGGATATGCCGGTTATCGTCGTTGCACCGAACAACGAACTGTTGGAAAAACTGAAATCCAACATTGAAGAAGTTCGCGCGCGTGGCGGTCAGTTGTATGTCTTCGCCGATCAGGATGCGGGTTTTGTAAGTAGCGATAACATGCACATCATCGAGATGCCGCATGTGGAAGAGGTGATTGCACCGATCTTCTACACCGTTCCGCTGCAGCTGCTGGCTTACCATGTCGCGCTGATCAAAGGCACCGACGTTGACCAGCCGCGTAACCTGGCAAAATCGGTTACGGTTGAGTAATCACTATCATAGATAAAAAAGGGCTGCCGACCGGTGGCCCTTTTTTATAACTGACATCAATAAATTCATCTATCTTTCTATATAAATATATTCTGAATTATCATTAATGTCTGATAACAAACTTGATTTTTTACTGTTTAAATAATATTTAAACAATAAATTTATATTTTATTTTTGCGTAATTAATATTATTTTTAGATAAAGCCGTCTCTTTGGTGTACTATTCCTTTGAATCAAAAATACACTTATTAATATAAGTGATGATTCATGGTAAAGGATATATTATATCAATGGAGTTTTTATGAAGCGTAATATTATAGGCGGTGCATTCACTCTGGCATCTCTAATGCTGGCCGGGCATGCACTGGCAGAAGATGGTGTTGTTCACTTCGTCGGTGAAATTGTCGACACTACTTGTGAAGTTACCTCCGATACAGCCGATCAAATTGTCCCACTGGGTAAAGTCAGTAAAAATGCATTTTCAGGTGTAGGTAGTCTGGCGTCGCCACAGAAGTTCAGTATTAAGCTTGAAAATTGCCCGGCAACGTACACTCAAGCAGCCGTTCGTTTTGATGGTACAGAAGCGCCTGGCGGCGACGGCGACCTGAAAGTGGGTACGCCGCTTACAGCAGGCAACCCTGGTGATTTTACCGGTACAGGACAAGCGATTGCGGCAACCGGCGTTGGTATTCGTATTTTTAACCAGTCCGATAATTCGCAGGTTAAACTTTATAACGACTCTGCTTATACCGCTATCGATGCTGAAGGCAAGGCTGAAATGAAGTTTATTGCACGCTATGTGGCAACCAATGCGACCGTAACGGCTGGTACGGCGAACGCTGATTCACAATTTACTGTCGAATATAAGAAATAATTTATCAAGGGCCTTTTTATTCAGTTGGCTTTGGCCAGGGAGTCGTTATGTCCAGAAAAAGTTGTTTAATCAGGCTCTTTAAAACAACAGTTTCATGTAAGTTATTTACCGCGATTATACTCAGCGTTTTTTTAGGCCAACCAGCATTAACTTATGCAGGCGTTGTCATTGGTGGTACGCGGGTGGTTTACTTAAGTAATAATGCTGATAAATCTATTTCTGTATTTAGCAAAGAAGAAAAAATACCTTATCTCATCCAGGCTTGGGTAGATCCATTTAATAAAGAGGATAAAAGCAAAGCGCCGTTTACCGTTATTCCGCCAGTATCACGATTAGAACCTTCGCAAGAAAAAATATTACGCATTATTCACACCAAAGGTGTGTCATTGCCTGATGATCGCGAGTCAGTCTTCTGGCTGAATATTAAAAATATTCCGCCATCAGCGAGCAACAAAGCGACGAACTCGCTGGAAATAGCAGTAAAAACGCGTATCAAGCTGTTCTGGCGACCAGCAAATATCCGCCTTATTCCCGAAGATGCTGCACCGAAAGTGAAATGGCGCCGGGAAGGGCGAAATCTGATAGCAGAGAATCCCAACCCAATTCATATCAGTGTGATGGATGTCATCGTTGATGGCCATGATGTGCCCCTCAATATGATCCGTCCTTTTGAAACGCTCACGTTACCTTTACCTGCTAATTCTGCGGGAGGCCAAATGACCTGGCGATTTATTAATGATTACGGCGCAGTCAGTGACCCGATAAAAATGACGCTGTAAGCAAGGGATAAGGATAGGCGTATTATGATGACGACCAGAATAGTGGTTGGCCTCACGGCAGGGACGTGTCTGATTTTCTCGCAAAACCTGATGGCCGAGGTCAGTGTATTCAATCCGGCGCTTCTGGAAATCGACCATCAATCCGGAGTCGATATTCGCCAGTTTAATCGGGCAAACCTGATGCCCCCAGGTGTTTATAGCGTTGATATTTTTATCAACGGTAAAATGTTTGAACGTCAGGATGTGACATTTGTTCAGGATAATCCAGATGCTGATCTGCACGCTTGCTTTATTGCCATTAAAAAAACACTGTCCTCCTTTGGCATAAAAGTTGATGCGCTCAAATCGTTCAATGATGTGGATGAGACGGTTTGCCTCGATCCTGCTCCACGTATTGAAGGCTCATCCTGGCAGTTTGACAGTGATAAATTGCAGCTGAATATATCCATTCCCCAAATCTACATGGACGCGATGGCTTATGATTACATCAGCCCCACGCGTTGGGATGAGGGGATTAACGCGCTCACCATCAACTACGATTTTTCTGGTTCACATACACTACGTTCAGATTATGGTTCACAAGAGACAGATACCAGTTATCTCAATCTGCGCAATGGACTGAATATTGGACCGTGGCGGCTACGTAATTACAGTACTTTAAACACCAGCGATGGCCGTGCGGAATACAACTCCATTAGTACCTGGATACAGCGCGATATTGCCGCGTTAAGAAGCCAGATTATGATTGGTGATACGTGGACGGCGAGCGATATTTTCGACAGTACGCAAATTCGCGGCGCGCGTTTGTATACTGATAACGATATGCTACCCGCCAGCCAGAATGGCTTTGCTCCTGTGGTTCGTGGGATTGCAAAGTCCAACGCCACCGTCATCATTCGGCAGAATGGCTACGTGATTTATCAGTCTGCCGTTCCACAAGGTGCTTTTGAGATCACCGATCTCAACACCGCCAGTACAGGTGGCGATTTGGACGTAACCATCAAAGAAGAAGACGGTAGCGAACAACGATTCACCCAACCTTATGCTTCATTGGCGATTCTTAAACGTGAAGGTCAGACAGATGTTGATGTTAGCGTGGGTGAATTGCGCGATGAAGACGGATTTACACCGGACGTCCTTCAGGCGCAAATACTTCATGGTTTTTCCCACGGGATCACTTTATATGGAGGTATGCAGGCTGCTGAAAATTATGGTTCTGCAGCTCTGGGTGTCGGTAAAGATCTTGGCGCTTTGGGCGCAATTTCTTTCGATGTGACACATGCTCGTGCGAATTTTAGCCATGATGATACAGAAACGGGTCAGTCATATCGCTTTCTCTATTCAAAACGATTTGACGACACAGACACTAGCTTGCGCCTGGTTGGCTATCGTTACTCCACCGAGGGCTACTATACCCTCAATGAGTGGGCATCGCGGCGCAACAGCCCTGAAGACTTTTGGGAAACAGGTAACCGACGTAGTCGCGTGGAGGGAACGCTAACGCAGTCGTTGGGGAGAGATTATGGCAATTTATACCTGACATTAAGCCGGCAACAATACTGGCATACCGATGATGTCGAACGATTAATGCAATTTGGCTACAGCAGTAGCTGGAAGCGTCTCTCGTGGAACGTCTCCTAGAGTTATTCCAATACTGCCAGACAGGGGACGGGGAACAACCATGCCAGTGATAACACCAGTGAGCAGATCTACATGCTCTCTTTATCTGTTCCTTTATCGGGCTGGTGGGGTAATAGTTACGCCACCTATTCTGTTTCGCAAAACGATAATTCCGGTAGCTCACATCAACTCGGACTCAGCGGTACGGCGCTGGAAAGAAATAACCTTTCATGGAGTTTAATGCAGTCCTATAACAGTCATGATGATGAGGTTGGCGGTAATATGTCCCTGACCTATGATGGCTCTTATGGCACGGTGAACGGCAGCTATAACTACAGCCAAAATTCCCAGAGGCTGAATTATGGTATCAGAGGGGGAATTCTGGCACACAGCGAAGGGGTAACGTTAAGTCAGGAGTTAGGTGAAACTATTGCTCTTGTTAAAGCACCTGGGGCCGCCGGGTTAGAAATAGATAATATGCGCGGTGCTGCGACGGACTGGCGCGGCTATACGGTCAAGACACAGCTAAACCCTTATGATGAAAATCGGGTAGCAATCAGCGATAACTATTTCTCGAAGTCGAATATAGAACTTGATAATACCGTCGTTACGATGGTTCCCACGCGTGGTGCAGTGGTTAAAGCGGAGTTTGTGACTCATGTGGGTTATCGCGTTCTCTTCAGAGTGTTAAATGCAAATGGTAAACCGGTACCTTTTGGAGCCATTGCTGCGATACAAGATGCAAGTTTGGCAGATTCAGGAATTGTCGGTGACCGTGGCGAACTTTATCTTTCTGGTCTACCAGAAAAAGGACAGGTTACGTTATCCTGGGGAGAAAACGCCTCAACAAAATGCATCTTCAATTATTCACTTTCGACACCAGAAAGTGAGAGCGGATTAATTGAACAGGGTGTGACATGTCATTAAAAGGATTTTTATGAACAAGTATATCAAACAGTGGTGCTTTGCTGTGTTTATGCTCTCGTTAAGTAGTGTAGCACTTGCAGCTCCTAAAGGTATCTGTACCCCTGATAATGGCGTATTTCACAGTACGCTTGATTTCTCGGGATATCTTATTACCGCGAACGAAAATAAGGTTGGAACGACATTTAACACCACTGTAACTAATGGATCCTCATATCCTGGACGCTGTCATTGTGATACTGGTAACGTAGGAGAATTCCCCTATATCTATTATACGTCAAAAATAAACCAGGCATTAACTTATGCTGGGGTTCACTCTAATATTAATTATTATGATCTTAATCCGAACCTTGATGTTGGGATTGCTATAGATATTCTTGGGGTTGGGTATGTGAATGCACCTTTTGAATATCATGCTAACAACCCGTCTGGTAATACAAAGTACAATTGCAACCGCATTGAACCTTTAAGTATATCTAGTGGGGCTAAAGCGATAGTATATTTTTATATCAAGAAGACATTTGCAGGAAAATTGATTATTCCTGAAACAAAGATAGTGACATTGTATGGAACAATTAGCCGTGACACCCCGGTGGATTACTCACAGCCGATGGCTGATGTTTATATTCGGGGCGATATTTCAGCTCCGCAAAGTTGCGAAATAAATAATTTACAGCCAGTTTATTTTGATTTTAAAGAAATACCTGCTGCAGATTTTTCATCTGTTGTTGGAAGTGCGGTAACAACACATAAAATTACTAAAACGGTCACTATTGAGTGTGAAAACCTGGGGATACTGAATACCGATGATATCAGTACGTCTTTTTATGCTACCGAACCCAATACGGACAATTCAATGGTCGTAACTTCAAACTCTAACGTGGGGATAAAAATTTACGACAAAAATAATAAGGAAATCAAAGTGAACGGTGGTGAGTTGCCAACAGACATGGGTAAATCAACAGTGTATGGTGAAAAATCAGGTAGTGTAACTTTTTCAGCTGCTCCTGCGAGCCTTACTGGAGCTCGCCCAGCCCCGGGGCAATTTACTGCAACAGCGACGATAACTGTTGAGATTGTGCGCTAATAGGTCTGACAACGATTGTTCATCACATCGTTGTCATCTCACCCATTTCTTTATCACTTTTAAATGCATCATGACAAAAAGATGACATGTGGGATTTTCATCTTCACATTTAAAATCAGTAAGTTATTTGGTAATTCCTTTCTGTCATAAAAATGTCATATTCCTTACATATAACTGTCACCTGTTTGTCCTATTTTGCTTCTCGTAGCCAACAAACAATGCTTTATGAATCCTCCCAGGAGACATTATGAAAGTTATGCGTACCACCGTCGCAACTGTTGTCGCCGCGACCTTATCGATGAGCGCTTTCTCTGTGTTTGCAGAAGCAAGCCTGACAGGTGCAGGTGCAACCTTCCCTGCGCCGGTGTATGCCAAATGGGCTGACACTTACCAGAAAGAAACCGGTAATAAAGTTAACTACCAGGGTATCGGTTCTTCCGGTGGCGTAAAACAGATTATCGCTAATACCGTTGATTTTGGTGCCTCTGACGCGCCGCTGTCTGACGAAAAACTGGCTCAGGAAGGTCTGTTCCAGTTCCCGACCGTGATTGGCGGCGTGGTGCTGGCGGTTAACATTCCAGGGCTGAAGTCTGGCGAACTGGTGCTGGATGGTAAAACCCTCGGCGACATCTACCTGGGCAAAATCAAGAAGTGGGATGATGAAGCCATCGCCAAACTGAATCCGGGTCTGAAACTGCCTTCACAAAACATTGCTGTAGTACGCCGCGCAGATGGCTCCGGGACTTCCTTCGTCTTCACCAGCTACCTGGCGAAAGTGAACGAAGAGTGGAAAAACAACGTTGGTACTGGCTCTACCGTAAAATGGCCGATCGGTCTGGGCGGTAAAGGTAACGACGGTATCGCCGCGTTCGTTCAGCGTCTGCCGGGTGCAATTGGTTATGTTGAATATGCTTACGCGAAGCAGAACAACCTGGCGTACACCAAACTGATCTCCGCTGATGGTAAACCGGTTAGTCCGACCGAAGAAAACTTCGCTAATGCAGCAAAAGGTGCAGACTGGAGCAAAACCTTCGCTCAGGATCTGACCAACCAGAAAGGCGAAGATGCATGGCCTATTACCTCTACCACGTTCATTCTGATCCACAAAGATCAGAAGAAACCAGAACAAGGCACAGAAGTGCTGAAATTCTTCGACTGGGCATACAAAACCGGGGCTAAACAGGCGAACGACCTGGATTACGCCAGCCTGCCGGATAGTGTAGTGGAACAGGTTCGCGCTGCGTGGAAGACCAATATTAAAGACAGTAGCGGCAAGCCGCTGTACTAATAAAACTCCAGGCCGGGTACGGTGTTTTACGCCGCATCCGGCATTACAAAATGACTTTGTAAACGCGTTTAACTGAAGAGTAACTTATGGCTGCAACCAAGCCTGCTTTTAACCCACCGGGTAAAAAGGGCGACATAATTTTCAGCGTGCTGGTAAAACTGGCGGCGCTGATTGTGCTATTGATGTTGGGTGGCATTATTGTCTCTCTGATCATCTCCTCCTGGCCGAGCATTCAGAAATTTGGTCTGGCTTTCCTATGGACCAAAGAGTGGGATGCACCGAACGATATCTACGGGGCGCTGGTGCCGATCTACGGTACGTTGGTGACTTCGTTTATCGCGCTGCTGATCGCCGTCCCGGTGAGTTTCGGTATCGCCCTGTTCCTGACTGAGCTTGCGCCTGGCTGGCTGAAACGCCCGCTGGGTATCGCCATTGAGCTGCTGGCAGCCATTCCAAGTATCGTTTACGGCATGTGGGGCCTGTTTATCTTTGCGCCGCTGTTCGCCGTTTACTTTCAGGAGCCGGTCGGCAATATCATGTCGAATATCCCGATTGTTGGCGCGCTGTTCTCTGGCCCCGCATTTGGTATCGGTATCCTCGCGGCAGGCGTGATCCTCGCCATCATGATTATTCCGTACATTGCGGCGGTAATGCGTGATGTGTTCGAACAAACCCCGGTGATGATGAAAGAGTCGGCCTACGGTATTGGCTGCACCACCTGGGAAGTTATCTGGCGTATCGTTCTTCCGTTCACCAAAAATGGTGTTATCGGCGGCATCATGCTGGGGCTGGGCCGCGCGCTCGGTGAAACCATGGCGGTGACCTTTATCATCGGTAACACCTACCAGCTCGACAGCGCCTCGCTGTATATGCCGGGCAACAGTATCACCTCTGCGCTGGCGAACGAATTTGCCGAAGCGGAATCCGGTCTGCACGTTGCCGCACTGATGGAACTGGGCCTGATCCTGTTTGTGATTACCTTCATCGTCCTCGCCGCATCGAAGTTTATGATTATGCGCCTGGCTAAGAATGAGGGGGCACGCTAATGGCTATGGTTGAAATGCAAACCACTGCGGCGCTGGCTGAATCTCGCCGCAAAATGCAGGCGCGTCGCCGCCTCAAGAACCGTATTGCACTGACGCTCTCGATGGCGACGATGGCCTTCGGTCTGTTCTGGCTGATCTGGATTTTAATGTCCACCATCACCCGCGGTATCGACGGTATGTCGCTGGCGCTGTTCACTGAAATGACGCCGCCGCCCAATACGGAAGGTGGTGGTCTGGCGAACGCCCTGGCGGGTAGCGGGCTGTTAATTTTGTGGGCCACGGTATTCGGTACGCCGCTGGGCATTATGGCGGGGATTTATCTGGCGGAATATGGTCGTAAATCCTGGCTGGCAGAAGTGATTCGCTTCATTAACGACATTCTGCTCTCCGCGCCGTCGATTGTGGTTGGTCTGTTTGTTTACACCATCGTGGTGGCGCAGATGGAGCACTTCTCTGGCTGGGCGGGCGTGATTGCGCTGGCGCTGTTGCAGGTGCCGATTGTTATCCGCACCACCGAGAACATGCTGAAACTGGTGCCGGACAGCCTGCGTGAAGCGGCTTATGCGCTGGGTACACCGAAGTGGAAAATGATCTCCGCGATTACGCTGAAAGCGTCGGTGTCCGGGATCATGACCGGTATCCTGCTGGCGATTGCCCGTATTGCCGGTGAAACCGCGCCGCTGCTGTTTACCGCGCTCTCCAACCAGTTCTGGAGCACGGACATGATGCAGCCGATCGCCAACCTGCCGGTGACGATCTTTAAGTTTGCGATGAGCCCGTTTGCAGAATGGCAGCAACTGGCCTGGGCCGGGGTGTTGATTATTACCCTGTGCGTACTGCTGCTGAACATTCTGGCGCGCGTTGTTTTTGCGAAGAATAAACACGGTTAACACTTTGCCGGATGCGGCGTGAACGCCTTATCCGGCCTACGGTAAGCCTGATTCGCGAAGTGCATCAGGCACGATGAGGAAAAGATTGCAATGAGTATGGTTGAAACTGCCCCGAGTAAAATTCAGGTTCGTAATTTGAACTTCTACTACGGCAAATTCCATGCCCTGAAAAACATCAACCTGGATATCGCTAAAAACCAGGTTACGGCGTTTATCGGGCCGTCCGGCTGCGGTAAATCGACGCTGCTGCGTACCTTCAACAAAATGTTTGAACTGTACCCGGAGCAGCGTGCGGAAGGTGAAATTCTGCTTGATGGCGACAACATCCTGACCAACTCTCAGGATATCGCCCTGCTGCGTGCGAAAGTGGGCATGGTGTTCCAGAAACCGACGCCGTTCCCGATGTCCATCTACGACAACATCGCCTTTGGCGTTCGTCTGTTTGAGAAGCTCTCCCGTGCCGACATGGACGAGCGCGTGCAGTGGGCATTGACCAAAGCCGCATTGTGGAACGAAACCAAAGATAAATTGCACCAGAGCGGTTACTCTCTCTCTGGTGGTCAGCAACAGCGTCTGTGTATTGCGCGTGGTATCGCCATTCGCCCGGAAGTGCTGCTGCTCGACGAACCGTGTTCGGCGCTCGACCCCATCTCTACCGGGCGTATTGAAGAGCTGATCACCGAACTGAAGCAGGATTACACCGTGGTGATCGTCACCCACAACATGCAGCAGGCTGCGCGTTGTTCCGACCACACGGCGTTTATGTACCTGGGCGAATTGATTGAGTTCAGCAACACAGACGATCTGTTCACCAAGCCAGCGAAGAAACAAACAGAAGACTACATCACCGGTCGTTACGGTTGATTCAGGAGTGCGTTATGGACAGTCTCAATCTTAATAAACATATTTCCGGCCAGTTCAACGCCGAACTGGAAAGTATCCGCACGCAGGTGATGACCATGGGCGGCATGGTGGAGCAGCAGCTTTCTGATGCAATCACCGCGATGCATAACCAGGACAGCGATCTGGCGAAGCGCGTCATCGAAGGCGACAAGAACGTCAACATGATGGAAGTGGCGATCGATGAAGCCTGCGTGCGCATTATCGCCAAACGTCAGCCGACAGCGAGCGACCTGCGTCTGGTTATGGTGATCAGTAAAACCATTGCCGAACTGGAGCGTATTGGCGACGTGGCGGACAAAATCTGCCGTACTGCGCTGGAGAAATTCTCCCAGCAGCATCAGCCGTTGCTGGTAAGTCTGGAGTCGCTGGGCCGTCATACCATCCAGATGCTGCACGACGTGCTGGACGCGTTCGCGCGGATGGACATTGACGAAGCGGTACGTATTTATCGTGAAGATAAAAAAGTCGATCAGGAATACGAAGGTATTGTTCGTCAACTGATGACCTACATGATGGAAGATTCGCGCACCATTCCGAGCGTACTTACCGCGCTGTTCTGTGCGCGTTCAATCGAACGTATCGGCGACCGCTGCCAGAATATTTGTGAGTTTATCTTCTACTACGTGAAGGGGCAGGATTTCCGTCACGTCGGTGGTGACGAACTCGATAAACTGCTGGCAGAAAAAGATAGCGATAAATAATTCACCAAACAAATCCCAATAACTTAATTATTGGGATTTGTTATATATAACTTTATAAATTCCTAAAATTACACAAAGTTAATAACTGCGAGCATGGTCATATTTTTATCAATAGCGCATTGCTATTTTCTCTGCACGCAATTAAATTAATTTTCGAACCTGGATGTTCGTTATAAAAATCATTAATAAATGACTGGATTGTTACTGCATTCGCAGGCAAAACCTGACATAACCAGAGAATACTGGTGAAGTCGGGTTTTTTTGTTTATAAAAAAGGTCCTTGCTATGAACATGCAAATCACCAAAATTCTCAACAATAATGTTGTGGTGGTTATTGATGATCAACAGCGGGAAAAAGTCGTCATGGGGCGCGGAATTGGCTTTCAAAAACGCCCTGGCGAAAGAATTAACTCAAGTGGAATAGAAAAAGAGTATGCCTTGAGCAGTCATGAACTGAACGGGCGATTAAGCGAACTCTTAAGTCATATTCCTCTTGAGGTGATGGCAACCTGTGATCGTATTATCTCTTTAGCGCAGGAGCGCCTGGGAAAGTTGCAGGACAGTATTTATATCTCGCTAACTGACCATTGCCAGTTTGCGATTAAACGCTTTCAGCAAAACGTGTTGCTGCCTAACCCGCTGCTATGGGACATCCAGCGGCTTTACCCGAAAGAGTTCCAGCTAGGGGAAGAAGCGTTAACCATTATTGATAAACGGCTGGGCGTGCAGTTACCGAAAGATGAAGTGGGTTTTATTGCCATGCATCTGGTCAGTGCCCAAATGAGTGGGAATATGGAGGATGTTGCAGGTGTCACGCAATTAATGCGCGAAATGCTGCAATTAATAAAATTTCAGTTCAGCCTTAATTACCAGGAAGAAAGCTTGAGTTATCAGCGACTGGTTACGCATCTGAAGTTTTTATCATGGCGTATTCTTGAACATGCTTCAATTAACGATAGTGATGAATCATTACAACAAGCAGTAAAACAAAATTACCCGCAAGCATGGCAATGTGCGGAACGGATCGCCATTTTTATTGGTTTGCAGTATCAACGTAAAATCTCACCCGCAGAGATTATGTTTTTAGCGATAAATATAGAGCGCGTGCGCAAAGAACACTGAAATATTATTACTGAGTAAAGGATTGTTACCGCACTAAGCGGGCAAAACCTGAAAAAAATTGCTTGATTCACGTCAGGCCGTTTTTTTCAGGTTTTTTTTGGAGTTTTGCCGCAAAGCGGTAGAGGGCAAGTTATGACGGAGTTAGCCAGAAAAATAGTCGCAGGAGTCGGGGGCGCAGATAACATTGTTAGTCTGATGCATTGCGCAACGCGATTACGTTTTAAGTTAAAGGATGAAAGCAAAGCGCAAGCTGAGGTACTGAAAAACACCCCCGGTATTATTATGGTGGTGGAAAGCGGTGGCCAGTTTCAGGTGGTCATAGGTAACCATGTGGCCGATGTCTTCCTGGCGGTCAACAGCGTGGCAGGCCTTGGCGAAAAAGCGCAACAGGCACCGGAAAATGATGAGAAAGGTAATCTGCTAAACCGCTTTGTTTATGTTATTTCAGGTATTTTTACGCCTCTGATCGGTTTGATGGCGGCAACCGGGATCCTGAAAGGTATGCTGGCTCTGGCGCTCACTTTTCAGTGGACGACCGAACAAAGTGGTACTTATTTAATTTTATTCAGCGCCAGTGATGCCTTGTTTTGGTTCTTCCCGATAATCCTGGGATACACCGCGGGGAAACGCTTCGGCGGTAATCCATTTACTGCCATGGTGATTGGTGGAGCGTTAGTGCATCCATTAATTCTGACTGCTTTCGAGAACGGGCAAAAAGCGGATGAGCTGGGGCTGGATTTCCTGGGTATTCCGGTCACATTGTTGAATTACTCGTCATCGGTTATTCCCATTATTTTTTCTGCCTGGTTGTGCAGCATTCTGGAACGCCGACTTAATGCGTGGTTACCGTCGGCAATCAAAAATTTCTTCACACCATTGCTATGTCTGATGGTTATCACACCCGTCACCTTTCTGCTGGTGGGGCCGCTATCAACCTGGATAAGCGAACTGATTGCCGCCGGTTATCTCTGGCTTTATCAGGCGGTTCCTGCATTTGCAGGCGCGGTAATGGGCGGCTTCTGGCAAATCTTCGTCATGTTCGGACTGCACTGGGGCCTGGTGCCGCTGTGTATCAATAACTTCACCGTGCTGGGCTACGACACCATGATCCCGCTGTTAATGCCCGCCATTATGGCGCAGGTCGGGGCGGCGCTCGGCGTCTTCCTCTGCGAACGCGATGCGCAGAAAAAAGTGGTGGCGGGATCAGCGGCGTTGACGGGCCTGTTTGGTATCACCGAACCAGCGGTATATGGCGTTAATCTGCCGCGTAAGTACCCCTTTGTTATCGCCTGTATCAGTGGGGCTTTGGGGGCCACCATCATTGGCTACGCGCAAACGAAAGTGTACTCCTTTGGTTTGCCAAGTATTTTCACCTTCATGCAAACCATCCCGTCAACGGGAATTGATTTCACCGTCTGGGCCAGCGTTATTGGCGGTGTCATTGCCATCGGTTGCGCATTTGTCGGTACGGTGATGCTTCATTTCATCACCGCTAAACGTCAGCCAGCGCAGGGTGCCCCGCAAGAGAAAACACCAGAGGTTATTACACCACCTGAGCAGGGCGGTATCTGTTCACCGATGACGGGAGAGATTGTGCCGCTCATTCACGTCGCTGATACCACGTTTGCCAGTGGCCTGTTGGGTAAAGGTATCGCCATTCTGCCCTCGGTTGGTGAAGTGCGTTCTCCGGTTGCGGGTCGAATTGCTTCGTTGTTCGCCACATTACACGCCATTGGCATTGAGTCAGATGATGGTGTGGAGCTCCTGATTCATGTCGGTATCGACACCGTAAAACTGGACGGCAAATTCTTTTCCGCTCACGTCAACGTGGGTGACAAGGTCAATACAGGCGATCGGCTGATTTCTTTTGATATCCCTGCTATTCGCGAGGCCGGATTTGATCTGACGACGCCGGTATTAATCAGTAATAGCGATGATTTTACGGACGTATTACCCCACGGCACGGCGCAGATAAGCGCAGGTGAACCGCTGTTATCCATCATTCGCTAACGATAAAAGGAGTTAATTATGAAAGCATTTCCAGAAACATTTCTTTGGGGTGGCGCAACAGCTGCCAATCAGGTGGAAGGTGCCTGGCAGGAAGATGGCAAAGGGATCTCGACCTCAGATTTACAGCCTCATGGCGTAATGGGAAAAATGGAACCGCGCATCCTAGGGAAAGAGAATATCAAAGATGTCGCCATCGATTTTTATCACCGTTACCCGGAAGATATCGCGTTATTTGCCGAGATGGGCTTCACCTGTCTGCGTATTTCCATTGCCTGGGCGCGAATTTTCCCTCAGGGCGACGAAGTCGAACCGAATGAAGCGGGGTTAGCGTTTTACGATCGGCTGTTTGATGAAATGGCGCAGGCGGGGATCAAGCCGCTGGTAACGTTATCCCATTACGAAATGCCATATGGGCTGGTGAAAAACTACGGCGGTTGGGCTAATCGAGCGGTCATCGATCACTTCGAGCATTACGCCCGCACGGTCTTTACTCGCTACCAACATAAAGTGGCGTTATGGCTGACGTTTAATGAAATCAACATGTCGTTACACGAGCCATTCACGGGCGTGGGGCTGGCAGAAGAGAGTGGCGAGGCGGAAGTTTATCAGGCTATCCACCATCAACTGGTTGCCAGTGCGCGGGCAGTTAAAGCCTGTCATAGCCTGCTCCCCGAAGCGAAAATCGGCAATATGCTTCTCGGTGGGCTGGTTTACCCCCTCACCTGCCAGCCACAGGATATGTTGCAGGCCATGGAAGAGAACCGGCGCTGGATGTTCTTTGGTGATGTTCAGGCGCGTGGCCAGTATCCCGGCTATATGCAGCGTTTCTTCCGCGACCACAATATCACCATTGAGATGACTGAAAGTGACGCAGAAGATTTAAAACATACCGTCGATTTCATCTCTTTTAGTTATTACATGACTGGTTGTGTTTCCCACGACGAAAGCATTAATAAAAATGCGCAGGGCAACATACTGAATATGATCCCCAATCCGCATCTGAAAAGTTCAGAGTGGGGGTGGCAAATTGATTCGGTTGGATTACGGGTTCTGTTAAATACGCTTTGGGATCGTTATCAAAAACCGTTATTTATTGTCGAGAACGGATTAGGCGCAAAAGACAGCGTTGAAGCGGATGGTTCGATACAGGACGATTATCGAATTGCCTATTTAAACGATCACCTGGTACAGGTAAATGAAGCGATTGCCGATGGTGTGGATATTATGGGGTACACCAGTTGGGGGCCAATTGATTTAGTCAGTGCATCTCATTCACAAATGTCTAAGCGCTACGGCTTTATTTATGTGGATCGTGATGATAATGGCGAAGGAAGCCTCACAAGAACGCGTAAGAAAAGCTTCGGATGGTATGCAGAAGTGATCAAAACGCGGGGGCTGTCATTAAAAAAATAACCAATAAAGCACCTTAATTATCGTCGCATTCAGAACAGTCTGGATGCGATACGTTAATTCTTTCTTTGCACCATAAAGGGATATTATGTTTAGACGAAATCTTATTACCTCTGCCATCTTATTAATGGCACCGTTAGCCTTTTCTGCACAATCATTGGCTGAATCATTAACGGTGGAACATCGCCTTGAGTTATTAGAAAAAGCGTTAAGAGAAACGCAAAGCGAACTCAAAAAGTATAAAGATGAAGAGAAGAAAAAATATACGCCAGCGACGGTGAATCGTAGCGTAAGTACGAATGATCAAGGGTATGCCGCCAATCCGTTCCCGACCAGTAGTGCCGCAAAACCTGATGCTGTACTGGTCAAAAATGAAGAGAAAAATGCCAGTGAGACAGGCTCGATTTATTCTTCCATGACTCTGAAAGATTTCAGTAAGTTTGTGAAAGATGAAATTGGCTTTAGTTACAACGGCTATTACCGTTCTGGTTGGGGGACCGCCTCTCATGGTTCACCTAAATCATGGGCGATTGGTTCTCTGGGCCGCTTTGGTAACGAATACTCCGGCTGGTTTGATTTGCAGTTAAAACAACGTGTCTACAACGAAAACGGCAAACGGGTTGATGCCGTTGTGATGATGGATGGTAACGTTGGTCAGCAGTACTCTACCGGCTGGTTTGGCGATAACGCCGGTGGCGAGAACTTTATGCAGTTCTCCGATATGTACGTTACCACCAAAGGTTTCCTGCCCTTTGCGCCAGAGGCTGATTTCTGGGTGGGTAAACACGGTGCGCCGAAAATTGAAATCCAGATGCTGGACTGGAAAACGCAGCGTACTGATGCCGCAGCGGGTGTAGGTCTGGAAAACTGGAAAGTCGGTCCGGGTAAAATTGATATCGCGCTGGTTCGCGAAGATGTCGATGATTACGATCGCAGCCTGCAAAACAAACAGCAGATTAATACCAATACTATTGATTTACGCTATAAAGATATCCCGTTATGGGATAAAGCGACCTTAATGGTGAGTGGTCGTTATGTCACGGCAAACGAAAGCGCATCGGAAAAAGATAATCAGGATAATAACGGGTATTATGACTGGAAAGATACCTGGATGTTCGGCACATCTTTAACGCAGAAATTTGATAAAGGTGGCTTCAACGAATTCTCCTTCCTGGTTGCGAATAACTCTATCGCCAGTAACTTTGGCCGTTATGCTGGCGCAAGTCCATTTACCACCTTTAATGGTCGTTATTATGGTGATCACACCGGCGGAACAGCAGTTCGTCTGACCTCGCAGGGCGAAGCCTATATCGGCGATCATTTTATTGTGGCTAACGCGATTGTTTACTCCTTCGGTAACGATATTTATAGCTACGAAACAGGCGCACACTCTGATTTCGAATCTATTCGTGCGGTTGTTCGCCCGGCCTATATTTGGGACCAATATAACCAGACAGGTGTTGAACTGGGCTATTTCACCCAGCAAAACAAAGATGCGAATAGTAATAAATTTAATGAGTCTGGTTATAAAACCACGCTCTTCCATACCTTTAAAGTCAATACCAGTATGTTGACCTCGCGTCCGGAAATTCGTTTCTACGCCACGTATATCAAAGCCCTGGAAAACGAACTGGATGGCTTCACCTTCGAAGACAATAAAGACGACCAGTTTGCTGTCGGTGCCCAGGCTGAAATCTGGTGGTAATGGAACTTAATGAAAGGAATATTACGATGAATATAAAAATTGCTGCTTTAACGCTGGCTATTGCCAGCGGTATTTCTGCTCAGTGGGCCATAGCAGCGGATATGCCAGCCAGCCCGGCACCCACTATCCCGGTGAAACAGTATGTGACTCAGGTCAATGCCGATAACAGCGTGACCTTTCGCTACTTTGCCCCTGGGGCAAAAAATGTCTCTGTAGTGGTGGGTGTTCCGGTTCCGGACAATATTCACCCGATGACCAAAGACGAAGCAGGAGTCTGGTCGTGGCGCACACCTATCCTGAAAGGCAACCTGTACGAGTATTTTTTCAATGTTGATGGTGTACGCAGCATTGATACAGGCACCGCAATGACTAAGCCTCAGCGCCAGGTTAACTCCAGTATGATTCTGGTGCCAGGCAGTTATCTGGATACGCGTTCTGTTGCGCATGGTGATTTGATCGCCATAACTTACCACTCCAACGCATTGCAATCTGAACGTCAGATGTATGTCTGGACCCCGCCAGGATACACCGGCATGGGCGAGCCTTTGCCAGTGCTCTATTTCTATCACGGTTTTGGTGATACCGGACGTTCCGCTATCGATCAGGGGCGTATCCCGCAAATCATGGATAACCTGCTGGCTGAAGGGAAAATTAAACCGATGCTGGTGGTGATCCCGGATACCGAAACCGATGCGAAGGGCATTATTCCCGAAGATTTCGTTCCTCAGGAAAGACGTAAAGTCTTTTATCCGCTGAATGCTAAAGCGGCAGATCGCGAACTGATGAACGATATTATCCCGCTGATTAGCAAGCGTTTTAATGTCCGTAAAGATGCCGATGGTCGCGCGCTGGCAGGGCTTTCACAAGGCGGGTACCAGGCGCTGGTTTCCGGAATGAATCATCTGGAAAGCTTTGGCTGGCTGGCCACATTCAGTGGTGTTACCACGACAACCGTACCGGATGAATGTGTCGCGGCCCGGCTGAACGATCCGGCAGCTATTAACCAGCAACTACGTAATTTTACTGTGGTCGTTGGTGATAAAGATGTCGTAACCGGCAAGGATATCGCCGGGCTGAAAACTGAGCTTGAGCAGAAAAAAATTAAGTTTGATTACCAGGAATATCCCGGCCTGAACCATGAAATGGATGTCTGGCGGCCTGCCTATGCAGCCTTCGTACAGAAATTATTTAAATAAAATAAGGCATTAAGATGAAATTAATCATTACCGAAGATTACCAGGAAATGAGCCGTGTCGCGGCACACCATCTGCTTGGTTATATGTCGAAGACGCGTCGTGTTAACCTGGCAATTACCGCCGGTAGCACGCCCAAAGGCATGTATGAATACCTCACCACCCTGGTTAAAGGTAAGCCCTGGTACGATAACTGCTATTTCTATAATTTCGATGAAATTCCCTTTCGTGGCAAAGAGGGAGAAGGCGTAACGATTACCAATCTGCGTAATCTGTTTTTCACCCCTGCGGGGATCAAAGAAGAGAATATCCAGAAGCTCACTATTGATAACTACCGCGAGCATGATCAGAAACTGGCGCGTGAAGGCGGCCTGGATTTGGTGGTGCTGGGATTAGGTGCAGATGGTCATTTTTGTGGCAATTTGCCGAATACGACCCATTTCCATGAGCAAACCGTGGAGTTCCCGATCCAGGGAGAGATGGTTGATATTGTGGCACATGGTGAGTTGGGCGGCGACTTTTCGTTAGTGCCTGACAGCTACGTGACGATGGGGCCGAAAAGCATCATGGCGGCGAAAAACTTGCTGATAATTGTCAGTGGCGCAAGTAAAGCGCAGGCACTGAAAAATGTGCTGCAAGGTCCGGTTACCGAAGATGTTCCAGCTTCCGTGTTGCAGCTGCATCCTTCGCTGATGGTAATCGCTGATAAAGCCGCTGCCGCAGAATTAGCGCTCGGTTAAGCTGAAGAAATAAGGCCGGATGTATGAATTACGCTCCGGCCTGTTCTCATTATTTAAATAACTACGAAAAATCACCCCACAGTCTCAGCTTGCCGCAGTGGAGACAGCGGAAGAGATAACCCTGACAATCACCACGCTTTTGCAGGCATTTAGCTAGATCAGAATTTCTAATACCGAAATTCTCACAATCTTCTTCAAGGTTGGCAAATTCATCGAGGCGATCTTTTATATCATTCCAGCCCACATAGCCGATAAAAGCACAGAAATCGCCACAATGCGCAAGCCAGAATTCCTGTTGCCATCCATGATAACCTGGCGTGCGTTCAACCAACTCTTTCAGCATTTCATCAGGATATGTGTTCTTAATACCGGCAAATTCGTCCTCTTCATCATACTCAAATTCAACACCTTCTATGCTGGCATCATCCTGAAAACTACCTGCAAACTTTTCAGCAGCAGAACCGTCCGCAATACACCACGGACAGAGATGTTCAACTTCATCAACGCAATAAAAGGGACCCGAGTAATAAACTGACGTCTGTTGTTCACAGCAATCGCACTCTACGGTTTTATCCTGTTCAAATGCGCCTGTTTCCAGTGGCTTGGGATGATATTTGAATTGGGGTAACGGCCTGATATTTTGAGTCATAGTAACATCCTGTCTGCTTTTGAGTAGCCCAAAGATAAAGTATCCCGCTTAACTTAAAGAGTCTGTTTCAGGACATGAAATATCCAATCCGGGCAGACGGGTAATGATTCTGCTCATCACCACACCTGCCAGCAATGCAGGAATGATGCGGACAACGAGACTGTCACCAGAAAGAATGTTTTCAAACAACTCCGAGGAAGCCATGCCCTTAATATGTACAATAACTGCACAATAGATCTCGGTGATAACGACGCCACCTATGCCACCAGCCAGACAACGATAATTTTTCTGTGACCCGATCTTTTCCGGCAGACAGGCGACCATCACGCCGGTTAACAATGCAGGAATAGCTCCCGTAGTAATCGACAATAAGAGAAACAATGGAAGTACCTGTATTATTACCAAAAGAACCAGCGGTTCTTTTGCGAAGAATATGTAGAGGACAAGAAACAGAACACCAATTAACGGTCCTAAAACCGCAAAATAAAGTCCGTGATGTATTACCCGACGTGAAACAGACATATCAAACTCCCTTTACTTACCTTTGAGCGCCAATTTAAGCGGGGTAAGTGAAGGGAGTGTGAAGAACTATGCCGTAATATCCCAACCACGCGCTTTCCACAGTTCCGGTAACTGCGAAAGATGGGTAAAGGTGGTGACTTTCGGGTGAACGATCGGCTTATTGTGCGGGTCGGCGCAGAAGTAGAACACTTCCATACCTGCGTCGATACCAGATTGCGCACCGGCAACTGAGTCATCAACCAGAATGCAGTTTTCTACATTTACATTCATCGCTTTTGCCGCATGGAACATTAACGCCGGGTCTGGCTTCCAGCGCTGAATATCGTAGCCGCTGAACAGTTTATCCGGGAAGTAGTGCAACATATTCAGCTTGCCCATAGAATGCTGCATTTTGTTATTTGGGCCGTTAGATACCACACACATTGGCGCAGTGATCGCTGACAGGAGCGCTCCAGCCCCTTCGATGGCTTCCAGTTCTGAATCGAACAGCCGAGCGACTTCTGCACGGTAAACGTGTTCAGCTTCTGTTTTCGCTAACGTAACACCATGTTCAAGGGAAACAATATCGATAATTTCGTACAGTTTTACACCTTTGAAACGTTTGAATACCTCTTCAGGATCGAGCGTAATACCAAATTCCTGAAACATCGTTACATATGCGCGGGAGCAAATGACTTCACTGTCGACCAGCGTACCGTCGCAGTCGAAAAATACCGCTTCTATCTGGGACATGTCTTTCCTTTATCGTTAGTTTAACGTTTTCGTCATGCCAATTCGCATGACGCAATCGTTGCCGTATAAGCAAATACAATGAAAAAAAGTTATCTTCAGCCGTCCATATTGTCTCATTTTGGTATACGATAGCGACGGATTTTCCCTCCTTGTTCGGAAATAGATAATGAGTCAACAACACACAACCCAGGCTTCTGGTCAGGGGATGCTGGAACGCGTGTTTAAACTGCGCGAACATGGCACGACGGCACGGACCGAAGTGATCGCCGGTTTTACCACCTTCCTGACGATGGTTTACATCGTTTTTGTTAACCCGCAAATTCTTGGCGTTGCTGGCATGGATACCAGCGCCGTCTTCGTTACTACCTGTCTGATTGCTGCATTCGGCAGTATTATGATGGGACTGTTTGCTAACCTGCCAGTTGCACTGGCACCCGCTATGGGCCTGAATGCATTCTTCGCTTTTGTCGTTGTACAGGCGATGGGCTTGCCGTGGCAAGTCGGGATGGGCGCAATCTTCTGGGGCGCGATTGGTCTGCTGTTACTGACGATTTTCCGCGTTCGTTACTGGATGATTGCTAACATTCCGGTAAGTCTGCGTGTGGGCATCACCAGCGGTATCGGTCTGTTCATTGGTATGATGGGACTGAAGAATGCAGGTGTGATTGTCGCTAACCCGGAAACGCTGGTCAGCATCGGTAACCTGACTTCTCACAGCGTGCTGCTGGGGATCCTCGGCTTCTTCATCATCGCTATTCTGGCCTCGCGCAACATTCACGCGGCGGTGCTGGTTTCCATCGTGGTGACAACGCTGCTGGGCTGGATGCTGGGTGATGTCCACTACAATGGCATCGTTTCTGCGCCGCCGAGCGTAATGACTGTCGTGGGCCATGTAGATTTAGCCGGGTCGTTTAACCTCGGGCTGGCAGGGGTGATTTTCTCTTTCATGCTGGTCAACCTGTTTGACTCCTCCGGTACGCTGATTGGCGTGACCGATAAAGCAGGCCTGGCGGATGAGAAGGGGAAATTCCCGCGCATGAAGCAGGCGCTGTATGTCGACAGTATCTCTTCCGTGACCGGTTCGTTTATCGGTACTTCTTCCGTTACGGCTTATATTGAGTCCTCTTCCGGCGTATCGGTTGGCGGTCGTACCGGTCTGACGGCAGTGGTTGTTGGTCTGCTGTTCCTGCTGGTTATCTTTCTGTCGCCGCTGGCGGGAATGGTGCCAGGCTACGCTGCAGCTGGCGCGTTGATCTACGTTGGCGTGTTGATGACCTCAAGTCTTGCTCGCGTGAACTGGCAGGATCTTACTGAATCTGTTCCGGCGTTTATTACCGCCGTGATGATGCCGTTCAGCTTTTCGATTACCGAAGGTATTGCGCTGGGCTTTATCTCCTACTGCGTGATGAAGATTGGTACCGGGCGTCTGCGTGACCTTAGCCCGTGCGTAATCATCGTTGCGCTGATGTTTATCCTGAAGATTGTATTTATCGACGCTCATTAAAATCGATAGCGCATTAAAAACCCGCCATGCATGATTGCTGGCGGGTTTTTTATTTAGATCTTAACTCGCTGAATAAACTCACCAAATGCGGTCAATTGCCCGGTCAGGTGGTCCAGCGTACCCTGATCAATCACTTCTCCGGTTTGCGGATCAACTTTGTTCTGAATCACGCCGCCCATAAATTCCGGCTTGTTCATCACCATTGCATCGAGGAAAACCAGAATCTGGCGCAGGTGATACTGACAGCGCGCGCCGCCAATCACGCCCATTGAGCTGGTCTGAATCAACACCGGTTTACCGGCCAGCGGTTGATCCGGCAGGCGGGAAAGCCAGTCGATGGCATTTTTCAGCCCACCCGGTACCGAGTAGTTATATTCCGGCGTGACGATCACCACACCGTCAGCCTGACGGATCTGTTCCGCCAGAGCTTCAACCGTTGCTGGAAAACCTTCTTCCTGCTGTACGTCAGCGTCATACAAGGGAATGTCGGCAATGGAAGGTAACGCATTGACTTCCATGCTCGCCGGAGCAATTTTCGGCAGGGTACGTGCAACCATGCCATTAAATGAGCCTTTGCGCAGGCTCCCCAGTAACGTAACCACCTGCAATTTTTCAGACATGATGACTCCTGTGGTTGTCTATCAATTTGGCGAAAAAGCCTTCACGGTAGAGAGCTGGGCAAAACGCATCATCCGGCTGGTAGGATTGTTGGCGCGGCTGTGAATATCCGGCAGGCTTTTCCAGCCGTGTTTGCCATCGAACTCCCAGACACTGAGCTTTTCAATCGTGGGCGTGACCGCCACGGACCACACCAGCACGTCCTCCGCGTCGCATAACGCTTCTACATGATTTACATGAGCACATTTCAGGCGTCCGGCAATGGGCAGCAGCTGCAGATCGCGCGGATCGTCATTCAAAACATCACCGGTTAGTTTTAGCACGCTTCGGCGCAGCGTGATGAGCTGCGCCCGCGCTTCGTTAGGATCGTTTTGTTTACTGATCCATAGCGATTCATTGCTGGAAAAGGTGTGGTTATCGGGCGCGTGTGGGCTATGAAACCCGCGCGTCGCACGCTGTAGTTCCATATCGAGACCACATTCACCTTCGGTTGTTAACGCCACTCCAACCATATTCCCGGCATAGGAAATAGAAAACGAAGGCAAATTTTTATCACTGAAAACCGGTTTACCTTTCGGCAGGGTGACGATTTCCGGCAATTCGCCAATGCCATACAGCATGAACATCAGTTCTGCGAGTAAACCTCTAGACGCCAGAAAACGGCTTTGACGATGAGGGGGAATGTTTCGGGCTTCTTGATGACACTGGGAGGGGAGACGAACAGAAATCAGATGTCCTTCCGTTAAAATCCCTCGGGCAAAGTGAGTCGCCATTTTTCGCTCCATGCTTAATGGTCCATTATGAATACAAGAGTAATCATTTACTGGAATGATGGACAGACTAAAGCGGCTAAAAGTTCGATTCAGACAAGCTTATTACAACTTTTTTACATTTTATTGTGAAATTGGGTCGCGTTTCATACGATTCGGTTATGCCATCGACGCGTAAAGGTTTTTAATGGTTTCCCGTAACCAGACGATCTTCGGATTATGGCTGTTCCGTTTATGCCACAGCAGGGTAAAAGGAACTTCCAGCTTTTTTTGCTGGCTTTCGTCAAACGGGAGAGGAAGAGCAACCAACGGCAGTTGATGGAGTTGATTGTAGTACTGACAGTAGCGCGGCGCGGTCGCCAGTAGCAGATTGTCGGGTTGCGCTGCCATAAACAGTGACTGCTCGAATTCCGGCAGGCTCATAGCAATCGTGCGTTCGCGCCCCAGCTCCTGTAACACATTGTCCAGCGCCCAGGTGTCGCTCTGTTCCCAGCAAATGCTGATATGCGGATAACGTAAAAAGGTGTCCAGATTCCACGTTTCATGCAGTGCCGGATGATCTTTGCGTAACCAGACGCAGGGTACATCACTAAACAGCACTTCATAATCAATGGCTAACGGTAGCGAGCTTAACAGCTCCCGCGAGCGAGGATGGCTTTCGCGACCGGAAAAACCAATATCCACTTCACCACGAGTAATGGCATCTAAGGAATCGTAATCCCAGTTACGTAGTTTGATGGTCGCCTGCGGGTAACGTTGGTAGATCCGTTTCGACAGCGCATTAAGCATGATCATCATCAGCGGCGATTCCGCCGCCAACTCAAACTTCAGGCCGCGCGGTGTCTGGTGATGCGGTTTATCCAGCAGCAGGTTGCTCATTTGCATCCATTCCGCCAGATTTTGCTCCATGCTGACCATTAGCGGTGTGGGCGACAGCCCCAGCGGTGAGTTCACAAAGAGCGGGTCGTCAAACCACGCTCTTAACTTTGCCAGCGACTTACTCACCGCTGAAGGGGTCACGTTCATCCGCTTCGCCGCTTTGGTCACGCTGCGCTCCTGCATCAGCAGTTGCAGACAGAGCAGCAGATTGAGATCAAGCGTGGTGATGGATTTCTTCATGAGCGGCAACGGGGCGTCCAGGCGCGACGAACATAATCAGCAACAGGCTCACTATGCTACAGGCAATCAGAATCCCGATCAGCATATTCCATGCGCCGATACCAACCACCGCTGCCAGCCAAATCCACAGTGACGAACCGCAAACCTGCGCAATACCTAAGGTCGAGCTGGCTACGCCCGCGCGTAATGAAAATGGTCCTAACGCCTGACTCATCGCTACGCCAAAACCTACCGAGAAACCGGCGCAAATCAGCGTGATACCAAACAGAGAAACCGCATGGGAAGGTGAAACGGCAAGGGTGATCCCCGCTGCAAGGAATAACACCTGCGAGGTGATCATCAACGTACGTGGCTTAAAAATTCCCAGCGCAAATGGCGTGGAGAATGAAACGGTCATGCTGACGCCAGCAGTCAACGCCATAATGGTGGCGTATTCTCCGCGCTCAAAACCCATGATTTCCATCAGCAATACCGGCGATGTATTGACGAAAGTGAGGATCACCGAAACGCTGAGGGTGGTGATAACAACACGGCTGAGGAAAAACCGATTAAGCAGCGACTCGCTATTTTCTCGTGGTTTGTCCGAAGCAGCGGGGGACGCTGGGCGCGTTTCTTTTAAAATAAACAAAGACAACATCAGTACCGCGATGCCCATCATTGCCATCGCCCAGAACAGACTCTGCCACGGGAATTTAAGCATAATCAGATGTCCGAGCACTGGCGCTAACACCGGAATGATGCAGGTAATACCGTTGAGTAATGACAGCACTTTAGCCCGACGTCGATCATCCAGCGTGTCGCGCAAAATGGCGAACGCCACTACGTAACAACAGCCTGCGCCCAACCCCTGTAGAAATCGGCCTGCAAGAAATAACGTGCTGGTTTCAGCCAGTGAACAGAACACCGAGGCAATAATAAATAGCGCCGCGCCGGGTATGGCGACCGGCTTTCTCCCTGAACGATCGGCCACTTTACCGGCAAATAACATCGCAGCTGCCATCCCCGCCAGATATACGGAGAACGCAATATGCAACTGCGCTTCGCTGGCATTGAGATCGGCGGCGATGCGCGGTAAACCAACGAGGTACATATCAATCCCGGCGGGATAAAGTAAAACCAGGGCAAAACTACAAATCAAAAAGCGGGACATGGGCTAAAGCGTCCTGATAGTAAGGTGACGCAAAGCATACGTGGTGAAGGAGGATCAGGCGAGTTGCCATTTGGACATAAGTGATTTCCTGAGAGGCAAGAAGCCAGCGAATGGCTGGCTTCTTGAAGGATTTAGCCAAATTTAGGTAACACGTTAAAGACGTTGCCGAACCAGCACAAAATCACGGTTATACCAAAGAGAATGACAATCGCCGGAATAAGATTGCCGCCCCAGACCGTGAACATCTGATTGGGAAACTTCTTGCGAGCTTTGATTGCAAGCACTGCGGGAATAATGACCGCCCAGATGGTGGCGCACAGCCCGGCACCGCCGATCCCGTAAATAAAGCCGTTCGGGAAGATCAGATACAACAACGCAGGTGGCAGGAAGGTTAACAGCACGGTTTTGAAACGCCCGCCGTGGGAGTTATCAATCTTAAACAGGTCCGCCAGATAATCGAACAACCCCAGCGTGACACCAAAGAACGAACTGGCAACAGCTAAGTTAGAGAACACCAGCAGGCAAAACTCGATAATGCCGTGCTGTTTGGTGCCGAGGAACGATTTCACCAGCGAATCAACGTTGCCGCCTGAGGAGATTATCGCCTTAAAGCTTTCGCGCGGAATATTCCCCATCGTGCAATAGAGCCAGAAGAGATAAATCACCAGCGCCAGCAGCGAACCAAATACCACGCTTTTGATTAACTTATCTTTGCGTTTTCCATAGCAAATAATCAGGCTGGGAATATTGCCGTGGAAACCAAATGACGCCAGACACACCGGCAAAGCCATAAAGATATACGGGAAGTAAGACGTTCCCGCAGTGGTGCTGGTGGCATCGCGCAGGATGGAGTAATCGACCTGGAAGAAGAAAGAACCAAACACGATCACAAAGGAGATAATCTTCAGCCCGAGGAACAATGAGGTAATGCGACTGGCGGCTAACGAACTTATCCACAATACGCTGGCAACGAAAATGGCTGTGCAGATCCCGACAATACGTGGATTAGCGTGATAGCCCAAATTCATTGATATCGTTTCACTAATGATCGCACCATTAGCAGAGATATAGGCATAAGTGAGGATATAGAGAACGAAGGCAACGGTAATACCGCTGATAATGTTCCAGGTGTTACCGATTAAATCTTTGGTGATGGTGTTAAAACTGGAGCCGACAGGATAATTTAAATTTGCTTCTAATAACAATAACCCGGAATGAAGCATTGAAAACCAGGCAATGATAAGGATAAAGGCACCCCAGAAAAACCAGGCACCGGCAAGATCAACAGGTAAAGCAAACATACCTCCACCAATTACTGTACCTGCTATAACCATAACACCCCAAAATGCAGAGTGCTTTTTTTCAGCTTGATCAGTCATGATGCCACCTTTAGAGGAAGGCTATTTTTGTTATTGAGGATGTAGGGTAAGAGAGTGGCTAACATCCTTATAGCCACTCTGTAGTATTAATTAAACTTCTTTCAGTTTTGCGGTGAAGTGACGCAATACTTTTGGTTCGTAGGTAAAGGTTAATCCTTTAATATTCGCCGCGTTCTCTTTCACATGTTTAAAGGCTTCAATAATGAAGTCCATATGTGTTTGAGTATATGTTGCGCGCGGAATGGTTAAACGCAGCAGTTCAGCCGGGCATGGCAGTTGTTTACCGGTTTTCGGATCGCGGCCTAACAGGAAAGAGCCAATTTCTACCGCACGGATACCGGCGACTTTATACAGCTCGCACGCCAGCGCCTGTGCCGGGAACTGGTCTGCCGGGATATGCGGCAGCAGTTTACCGGCATCAACGAATGCCGCGTGACCGCCCGCCTGCTGGCAGACAACGCCAATCTCTTCCAGACCATCGACCAGATACTGTACCTGCGCGATACGATAAGCCAGCCAGTCGAGATTCATGCCGTCATACAGACCTACCGCCAGACGCTCCATCGCGCCGCCTTCCAGGCCGCCATATGTCGGGAACCCTTCCTGCACCACGCAAAGGGTTCTGCACTCGGTGTACACATCAAAGAAGCTGTCGTCTTTCATGCACAGCAAGCCGCCCATCGGTACCATCGCATCTTTCTTGGCGGACATCGCCAGCATATCGGCATATTTGTAGGTTTCGCGGGTGATCTGCTCGATGGTCCAGTCTTTGTATTCTGCTTCACGCTGCTTGATGAAATAGGCGTTTTCAGCAAAGCGTGCGGAGTCCATTACCACCGGAATATCGTATTTCTTCGCGATGCTGTACATCGCTTTTAAGTTTGCCAGTGAAACCGGCTGACCACCTGCAGAGTTACTGGTGATGGTTGCAACGATATACGGCACGTTATTCGGGCCAACTTCTTCAATACCGCGTTCTAATCCCTCAAGGTCAAAGTTACCTTTAAAGTCGTAACGCACGCCAGTATCGAAGGCTTCTTTGATATAGACGTTACGCACGGTACAGCCGTTAATCTGGCTATGGCCCTGCGTGGTATCAAAGAAATAGTTAGAGAATGCCACCATTTTGCTGCGATCCAGGCCTTTTTCCTGCTCGCGTTTTTTAATCAGTACCGGAATATAAATTTGCTCTGCGCCACGGCCCTGGTGAGTCGGAATGGTGTATTGATAACCAAAGATATTTTTCACTGACTCGGCTAACGCATAGTAGCTGCGGCTGCCGCTGTAGGCTTCGTCGCCGCGCATCATCGCTGCCTGCATACTTTGGGTTACCGCCCCGGTGCCGCTGTCGGTCAGTAAATCGATAAACACATCTTCGCTATCCAGCAGGAACGGGTTCATACCGGATTTAATAATTGCTTCTTCACGATAAGCGCGAGTAGTACGTTTTACTGGCTCAATAACACGAATGCGGAACGGTTCAGGGAGATGTTTAAAGTTTTCCATTACATAATCCTTCATTTATTTTAATTACAGTGATCCCTGTGAATATTACATCTGCAATATCCATTAATTCGCCATGTATATATACAAGCACCATCATTTACTAAAATAAGTAAATAAACGAGAGATGGCCTTTGCAAAAGGCAAAATTAAGATATAGCAAACTAATCGTTCACATTGAATCTAATCGGTTTGGCTCTGGTGATGGCTACAGAAGGGTAAATTAAGGGCGGTGATCGACAATCTTATTGTCGATATTGAACCATTTTGAGGTCACACATATATGTAAGATATTCATAATGCACTTATCCTCGAAAGACACGAGGCTACAGTATAATACTCAAGAATTTTGTCTATTCTAAAATTGTTTAAATGTGAATCGAATCACAATCGTTCGGGGAGCAATATTAAATGCTTTTTTTTAAGATTATAAATTACGTAAGAATTTTAATGTTTAAAAAAAGGGTTGAGGAATAACAGGAGTGCTAACAATGAAGCGAAGCCGCATCTGACAGTCAGAATACGGCTTCGTAAGCGCGGTTACTTACCAATACAGAAGCTGGAGAAAATCCGCCCCAGCAGGTCATCAGAAGTAAATTCCCCGGTGATTTCGCTTAAGTTCTGCTGTGCCAGGCGCAACTCTTCCGCCAGCAGTTCGCCCGCCCAGGCACCTAACAGTTGCGCTTTACCTTGCTGCAAATGCTCTGCCGCCTGTTCCAGCGCCTGTAGGTGGCGACGGCGCGCCAGGAAGCCGCCTTCCATGTTGGTGTCAAAGCCCATGCTCTGTTTGAGATGGTTACGCAGCACATCCACACCTTCACCAGTCCTTGCCGAGAGACGAATTAACGCGTGACCGTTCACTTCACTCATTCCCAGCGTTTCGCCGGTGATATCGGCTTTATTGCGCACCACGGTGATCGGCAGTTTCGCTGGCAGACGGGCGATAAATTCCGGCCAGATCTCTGCCGGATCAACGGCGTCTGTCGTGGTGCCATCGACCATAAACAGCACGCGGTCGGCCTGTTCAATTTCCTGCCACGCGCGCTCGATACCAATACGTTCCACTTCGTCACTGGCTTCACGTAGCCCAGCGGTATCGATGATATGCAGCGGCATTCCGTCAATGTGGATATGCTCACGCAGCACGTCACGTGTGGTTCCGGCGATATCAGTTACGATTGCTGCTTCACGGCCCGCCAGCGCGTTTAACAGGCTCGATTTACCGGCGTTAGGACGTCCGGCAATCACCACCTTCATCCCTTCGCGCAACAAACTACCCTGACGTGCTTCAGCACGCACTGCATCGAGTTCGGCAATCACGTCATTAAGCTGGGCTTCAATTTTGCCGTCGGAGAGGAAATCGATCTCTTCATCAGGGAAATCAATTGCCGCTTCGACGTAAATGCGCAAGTGGGTGAGGGCTTCCACCAGATGGTTGACCCGTGCGGAGAATGCGCCTTGCAGCGAGTTAAGTGCCGAACGGGCCGCCTGTTCCGAACTGGCGTCGATAAGATCGGCAATCGCCTCGGCCTGGGCTAAGTCGAGTTTATCGTTAAGAAACGCGCGTTCGGAAAACTCACCAGGGCGAGCAATCCGCAGGCCGGGAATGGTCAGAATGCGTTTTAACAGCAGGTCGAGGATCACCGGACCGCCATGACCTTGCAGTTCCAGCACATCTTCGCCGGTGAACGAGTTCGGGCCAGGGAACCATAGCGCAATCCCCTGATCGAGCACGCTGCCGTCGGCGTCTTTAAACGGAAGATAATCGGCGTAGCGCGGCTTAGGTAGTTTACCCAGCACGGTTTCGGCAACTTCACGGGCTTTGAAGCCGGAGATGCGCAGGATGCCAACGCCGCCACGTCCCGGAGGCGTGGCCTGGGCTACGATAGTGTCATTATCGCTCATGATGTTCCTGTTGCTTTGTGTGGCGGATGCGCGGTGCTTATCCGCCCTACGAAAAGAAAAAAGGCGGTCAACTGACCGCCCTTATTTTAGCGAAAACTCACCGAATCAGGATTTTTTCTTCTCGCGGCTATGCAGGCCACGTTTTTCCAGACCACGGTAAATCAGCTGCTGCTGAATAATGGTTACCAGGTTGCTGACGATATAGTACAGCACCAGACCTGACGGGAACCACAGGAAGAACACGGTGAAGATGACCGGCATAAAGGTCATGATCTTCTGCTGCATCGGGTCGGTCACTGTGGTCGGCGACATCTTCTGAATGAAGAACATCGTTACGCCCATCAGGATCGGCAAGATGTAGTACGGGTCCTGTGCCGACAGGTCGTGGATCCACAGTGCAAACGGTGCCTGACGCAGTTCAACGGAACCCATCAGCATGTAGTACAACGCCAGGAAGATTGGCATCTGGATCAGCAGCGGGAAGCAGCCGCCCAGCGGGTTAACCTTCTCAGCTTTGTACAGCGCCATCATTTCCTGGCTGATACGCTGTTTGTCATCGCCCAGACGCTCACGCATTGCCTGAATCTTCGGCTGCAGCATACGCATCTTCGCCATGGAGGTGTACTGCGCTTTGGTCAGCGGGTACATGATGCCACGAACGATAAAGGTGATGATGATAATGGAGAAGCCCCAGTTACCCACAAAGCTATGGATCCATTTCAGCAGTTTGAACAGCGGCTGAGAGATGAACCACAACCAACCGTAATCAACGGTCAGATCCAGGTGCGGAGCAACAGCTGCCATTTTGTCCTGGATTTCCGGGCCAACCCACAGGGTGCTGTTCATCGCGCCAGTCTGACCAGGCTGAACCAGTACCGGCTGAGATTTATAGCCGATAGCGGCGATGCCGTTACCCAGATTAGCGGTATAGAAGTTGTTGGTACCGTCGTTATGCGGGATCCACGCCGTCGCGAAATACTGTTGCAGCATCGCCACCCAACCACCTTTCGAAGAGATGTTCAGGTTTTCGTTATCGGCAATGGTATCGAACTTGTATTTCTCGTACTTCTCGTCAGGCGTGGAGTACGCCGCGCCGCGGAAGGTGTGCAGTGCGAAGTTGCTGCTTCCGGTATCGAGATGCGGTGGCAGAGTGATGGATTGCTTCAACTGACCAAAGGTGGAGATTTCCAGCGGTTTCTCGCCAGCGTTCTGCACGTTGTAGTTGACGTTGACAGCGTAATCACCACGTTTCAGGACAAACGTTTTGGTAAACGTGTTGCCTGCCGCGTCGGTATACGTCATCGGCACCTGCAGTTCGTTTTGACCTTCAGCCAGCACATAAGCGTCTTTTTCAACGTTATACAGCGGACGCGGGCCGTTAGCCGGGTTATCCGGGCCATCACGACCGGTCAGACCGCTCTGTGCCTGATAAATAAACTGCGGTGAAGTTTCCAGCAGCTGGAACGGCTGGGTAGAGTTCAGCTCTTTCGGGTAAGCAGGCAGCAGAGCTTGCTCAACATCACCACCACGGGTGTTGATGGTCAGATCAAGCACGTCGGTCTTAACCGAGATCAGTTTCCCCTGGCCACTGGCCGGTACGCCCTGGTCGGCGGCGCTACCCGCTGCGGTGGTCGTTGTCTGCGTGGTCTGTTGGGCCTGAGGTTGCGGGTTTTTATCCTGCTCCCAGGCTTGCCAGATCATGAAAGACACGAACAGCAAAGCGATGACTAAAAGATTGCGTTGCGAATCCATCGTTAGTGTTCTCTGGTATCAAATGGTCCGGGCGGGACGGGATCGTCACCACCAGGGTGTAAAGGGTGGCATTTTAATACGCGTTTCACCGTCAACCAACTGCCTTTTATCACTCCAAACCTGCGCAATGCCTCAATTCCGTAGCTTGAACAGGTTGGAGTGAAACGACAATGCGGCCCGAGTAGCGGACTAATCAGGCGTTGATAGACCCGAATGAGGGCTATCAGGACCCGCGAGCCAGGCGACAGTGGCGGCGCCATAATTTTTCCAACGCTTCCGAGAGAGCACGGTTATCGAGGTCGGCAACCCCTTTTTTCGCCACCACCACGAAATCCATAGCCGGGAGTTCATGTTGGCGCAGACGGAAGCTTTCACGCGTCAGACGTTTAATCCGATTGCGTTCATGGGCGCGTCGAACGTTTTTCTTGGCGACTGTAAGACCGATACGGGGATGCCCCAGCGAATTCAGGCGGCCGAGAATGGTAATTTGCGGCGTGCCAGCCCGTTGTGGCTGCTGGAAGACGAATGTGAATTGACTGGGAGTTAACAAGCGTAACTCCCTGGGAAATGCGAGCTTAACCACTCAGGGGTTAGCTTTATTACTTAGAAACGGTCAGACGAGCGCGGCCTTTAGCACGACGACGTGCCAGAACCTGACGACCATTTTTAGTAGCCATACGAGCACGGAAGCCGTGAGAACGGTTGCGCTTCAGTACAGACGGTTGAAAAGTGCGTTTCATGGCGATTTCTACCTAAACTTGAATAAATTCAATGGCTTTATTGGATATCCGCCGAAAAATGAAACGATGGACACCGAAGCCATGGGTGATTAAAGAGGCCGGATTGTAATAATTGTACACTCCGGAGTCAATTCTCTTTCCTTATTTACCGCGCTTTTCCGCACCTTTTCGCAGGGAAAATGTACGACCTCACACCAGTGGAAACCAGCATGGCGCGCCGGGTGGAGGATTATACGGGCTGATGGGTAAAGCGCAAGGATCGTCCTGGATCTTTATTAGATCGATTAAGCCAATTTTTGTCTATGGTCATTAAATTTTCCAATATGCGGCGTAAATCGTGCCCGCCTCGCGGCAGGATCGTTTACACTTAGCGAGTTCTGGAAAGTCCTGTGGATAAATCGGGAAAATCTGTGAGAAACAGAAGATCTCTTGCGCAGTTTAGGCTATGATCCGCGGTCCCGATCGTTTTGCAGGATCTTGATCGGGCATATAACCGCAGACAGCGGTTCGTGCGTCACCCTCAAGCAGGGTCTTTTCGACGTACGTCAACAATCATGAATGTTTCAGCCTTAGTCATTATCGACTTTTGTTCGAGTGGAGTCCGCCGTGTCACTTTCGCTTTGGCAGCAGTGTCTTGCCCGATTGCAGGATGAGTTACCAGCCACAGAATTCAGTATGTGGATACGCCCATTGCAGGCGGAACTGAGCGATAACACGCTGGCCCTGTACGCGCCAAACCGTTTTGTCCTCGATTGGGTACGGGACAAGTACCTTAATAATATCAATGGACTGCTAACCAGTTTCTGCGGAGCGGATGCCCCACAGCTGCGTTTTGAAGTCGGCACCAAACCGGTGACGCAAACGCCACAAGCGGCAGTGACGAGCAACGTCGCGGCCCCTGCACAGGTGGCGCAAACGCAGCCGCAACGTGCTGCGCCTTCTACGCGCTCAGGTTGGGATAACGTCCCGGCCCCGGCAGAACCGACCTATCGTTCTAACGTAAACGTCAAACACACGTTTGATAACTTCGTTGAAGGTAAATCTAACCAACTGGCGCGCGCGGCGGCTCGCCAGGTGGCGGATAACCCTGGCGGTGCCTATAACCCGTTGTTCCTTTATGGCGGCACGGGTCTGGGTAAAACTCACCTGCTGCATGCGGTGGGTAACGGCATTATGGCGCGCAAGCCGAATGCCAAAGTGGTTTATATGCACTCCGAGCGCTTTGTTCAGGACATGGTTAAAGCCCTGCAAAACAACGCGATCGAAGAGTTTAAACGCTACTACCGTTCCGTAGATGCACTGCTGATCGACGATATTCAGTTTTTTGCTAATAAAGAACGATCTCAGGAAGAGTTTTTCCATACCTTCAACGCCCTGCTGGAAGGTAATCAACAGATCATTCTCACCTCGGATCGCTATCCGAAAGAGATCAACGGCGTTGAGGATCGTTTGAAATCCCGCTTCGGTTGGGGACTGACTGTGGCGATCGAACCGCCAGAGCTGGAAACCCGTGTGGCGATCCTGATGAAAAAGGCCGACGAAAACGACATTCGTTTGCCGGGCGAAGTGGCGTTCTTTATCGCCAAGCGTCTACGATCTAACGTACGTGAGCTGGAAGGGGCGCTGAACCGCGTCATTGCCAATGCCAACTTTACCGGACGGGCGATCACCATCGACTTCGTGCGTGAGGCGCTGCGCGACTTGCTGGCATTGCAGGAAAAACTGGTCACCATCGACAATATTCAGAAGACGGTGGCGGAGTACTACAAGATCAAAGTCGCGGATCTCCTTTCCAAGCGTCGATCCCGCTCGGTGGCGCGTCCGCGCCAGATGGCGATGGCGCTGGCGAAAGAGCTGACTAACCACAGTCTGCCGGAGATTGGCGATGCGTTTGGTGGTCGTGACCACACGACGGTGCTTCATGCCTGCCGTAAGATCGAGCAGTTGCGTGAAGAGAGCCACGATATCAAAGAAGATTTTTCAAATTTAATCAGAACATTGTCATCGTAAACCTATGAAATTTACCGTAGAACGTGAGCATTTATTAAAACCGCTACAACAGGTGAGCGGTCCGTTAGGTGGTCGTCCTACGCTACCGATTCTCGGTAATCTGCTGTTACAGGTTGCTGACGGTACGTTGTCGCTGACCGGTACTGATCTCGAGATGGAAATGGTGGCACGTGTTGCGCTGGTTCAGCCACACGAGCCAGGGGCGACGACCGTTCCGGCGCGCAAATTCTTTGATATCTGCCGTGGTCTGCCTGAAGGCGCGGAAATTGCCGTGCAGCTGGAAGGTGAACGGATGCTGGTACGCTCCGGGCGTAGCCGTTTTTCGCTGTCTACCCTGCCAGCGGCGGATTTCCCGAACCTCGATGACTGGCAGAGTGAAGTCGAATTTACCCTGCCGCAGGCAACGATGAAGCGTCTGATTGAAGCGACCCAGTTTTCTATGGCGCATCAGGACGTTCGCTATTACTTAAATGGTATGCTGTTTGAAACCGAAGGTGAAGAACTGCGCACCGTGGCAACCGACGGCCACCGTCTGGCGGTCTGTTCAATGCCAATTGGTCAATCTTTGCCAAGCCATTCGGTGATCGTACCGCGTAAAGGCGTGATTGAACTGATGCGTATGCTCGACGGCGGCGACAATCCGCTGCGCGTACAGATTGGCAGCAACAACATTCGCGCCCACGTTGGCGACTTTATCTTCACCTCCAAACTGGTGGATGGTCGCTTCCCGGATTATCGCCGCGTTCTGCCGAAGAACCCGGACAAACATCTGGAAGCTGGCTGCGATCTGCTCAAGCAGGCGTTTGCTCGCGCGGCGATTCTCTCTAACGAGAAATTCCGCGGCGTACGTCTTTATGTCAGCGAAAACCAGCTGAAAATCACCGCCAACAACCCGGAACAGGAAGAAGCGGAAGAGATCCTCGACGTTACCTATAGCGGTGCGGAGATGGAAATCGGCTTCAACGTCAGCTATGTGCTGGATGTTCTGAACGCGCTGAAATGCGAAAACGTCCGCATGATGCTGACCGATTCGGTTTCCAGCGTGCAGATTGAAGATGCCGCATCACAGTCGGCTGCCTATGTTGTCATGCCAATGAGACTGTAATGTCCCTCACCCGCTTGTTGATCCGCGATTTCCGCAACATTGAAACCGCGGATCTCGCTTTATCTCCCGGCTTTAACTTTCTGGTAGGTGCCAACGGCAGTGGCAAAACCAGCGTGCTGGAAGCCATCTATACGCTCGGCCATGGTCGGGCGTTTCGCAGTTTGCAGATTGGTCGCGTCATTCGCCATGAGCAGGAGGCGTTTGTTCTCCACGGGCGATTACAGGGCGAAGAGCGCGAGACAGCGATTGGCTTAACCAAAGACAAACAGGGCGACAGCAAAGTCCGCATCGACGGTACAGACGGGCATAAGGTCGCGGAACTGGCGCACCTGATGCCAATGCAGTTGATAACGCCAGAAGGGTTTACTTTACTCAACGGCGGCCCCAAATACAGAAGAGCATTCCTCGACTGGGGATGCTTTCACAACGAACCCGGATTTTTCACCGCCTGGAGCAATCTCAAGCGATTGCTCAAGCAGCGCAATGCGGCGCTGCGCCAGGTGACACGTTACGAACAGCTACGCCCGTGGGATAAAGAACTGATCCCGCTGGCGGAGCAAATCAGCACCTGGCGCGCGGAGTATAGCGCCGGTATCGCGGCTGATATGGCCGATACTTGTAAGCAATTTCTCCCTGAGTTTTCTCTGACTTTCTCTTTCCAGCGCGGCTGGGAGAAAGAGACAGAATATGCTGAGGTGCTGGAACGTAATTTTGAACGCGATCGCCAGCTAACCTACACCGCGCATGGCCCGCATAAAGCGGACTTACGCATTCGCGCCGACGGTGCGCCGGTGGAAGATACCTTATCGCGTGGGCAGCTTAAGCTGTTGATGTGCGCCTTACGTCTGGCGCAAGGAGAGTTCCTCACCCGTGAAAGCGGGCGGCGGTGTCTCTACCTGATAGATGATTTTGCCTCTGAGCTTGATGATGAGCGTCGCGGGCTGCTTGCCAGCCGCTTAAAAGCGACGCAATCACAGGTCTTTGTCAGCGCGATCAGTGCTGAACACGTTATAGACATGTCGGACGAAAATTCGAAGATGTTTACCGTGGAAAAGGGTAAAATAACGGATTAACCCAAGTATAAATGAGCGAGAAACGTTGATGTCGAATTCTTATGACTCCTCCAGTATCAAAGTCCTGAAAGGGCTGGATGCGGTGCGTAAGCGCCCGGGTATGTATATCGGCGACACGGATGACGGCACCGGTCTGCACCACATGGTATTCGAGGTGGTAGATAACGCTATCGACGAAGCGCTCGCGGGTCACTGTAAAGAAATTATCGTCACCATTCACGCCGATAACTCTGTCTCTGTACAGGATGACGGGCGCGGCATTCCGACCGGTATTCACCCGGAAGAGGGCGTATCGGCGGCGGAAGTGATCATGACCGTTCTGCACGCAGGCGGTAAATTTGACGATAACTCCTATAAAGTGTCCGGCGGTCTGCACGGCGTTGGTGTTTCGGTAGTAAACGCCCTGTCGCAAAAACTGGAGCTGGTTATCCAGCGCGAGGGTAAAATTCACCGTCAGATCTACGAACACGGTGTACCGCAGGCTCCGCTGGCGGTTACCGGCGAGACTGAAAAAACCGGCACCATGGTGCGTTTCTGGCCCAGCCTCGAAACCTTCACCAATGTGACCGAGTTCGAATATGAAATTCTGGCGAAACGTCTGCGTGAGTTGTCGTTCCTCAACTCCGGCGTTTCCATTCGTCTGCGCGACAAGCGTGACGGCAAAGAAGACCACTTCCACTATGAAGGCGGCATCAAGGCGTTCGTTGAATATCTGAACAAGAACAAAACGCCGATCCATCCGAATATCTTCTACTTCTCCACCGAAAAAGACGGTATTGGCGTCGAAGTAGCGTTGCAGTGGAACGATGGCTTCCAGGAAAACATCTACTGCTTTACCAACAACATTCCGCAGCGTGACGGCGGTACTCACCTGGCAGGCTTCCGTGCGGCGATGACCCGTACCCTGAACGCCTACATGGACAAAGAAGGCTACAGCAAAAAAGCCAAAGTCAGCGCCACCGGTGACGATGCGCGTGAAGGCCTGATTGCGGTCGTTTCCGTAAAAGTGCCGGACCCGAAATTCTCCTCCCAGACCAAAGACAAACTGGTTTCTTCTGAGGTGAAATCGGCGGTAGAACAGCAGATGAACGAACTGCTGGCAGAATACCTGCTGGAAAACCCAACCGACGCGAAAATCGTGGTTGGCAAAATTATCGATGCTGCCCGTGCCCGTGAAGCGGCGCGTCGCGCGCGTGAAATGACCCGCCGTAAAGGTGCGCTCGACTTAGCGGGCCTGCCGGGCAAACTGGCAGACTGCCAGGAACGCGATCCGGCACTTTCCGAACTGTACCTGGTGGAAGGGGACTCCGCGGGCGGCTCTGCGAAGCAGGGGCGTAACCGCAAGAACCAGGCGATTCTGCCGCTGAAGGGTAAAATCCTCAACGTCGAGAAAGCGCGCTTCGATAAGATGCTCTCTTCCCAGGAAGTGGCGACGCTTATCACCGCGCTTGGTTGTGGTATCGGTCGTGACGAGTACAACCCGGACAAACTGCGTTATCACAGCATCATCATCATGACCGATGCGGACGTCGACGGCTCGCACATTCGTACGCTGCTGTTGACCTTCTTCTATCGTCAGATGCCGGAAATCGTTGAACGTGGTCACGTCTACATCGCTCAGCCGCCGCTGTACAAAGTGAAGAAAGGCAAGCAGGAACAGTACATTAAAGACGACGAAGCGATGGATCAGTACCAGATCTCTATCGCGCTGGACGGCGCAACGCTGCACACCAACGCCAGCGCACCGGCATTGGCTGGCGAAGCGTTAGAGAAACTGGTGTCTGAGTACAACGCGACGCAGAAAATGATCAACCGCATGGAGCGTCGTTATCCGAAAGCAATGCTGAAAGAGCTTATCTATCAGCCGACGCTGACGGAAGCCGACCTCTCTGATGAGCAGACCGTTACCCGCTGGGTGAACGCGCTGGTCAGCGAACTGAACGACAAAGAACAGCACGGCAGCCAGTGGAAGTTTGATGTCCACACCAATGCCGAACAAAACCTGTTTGAACCGATTGTTCGCGTGCGTACCCACGGTGTGGATACTGACTATCCGCTGGATCACGAGTTTATCACCGGTGGCGAATATCGTCGTATCTGCACGCTGGGTGAGAAACTGCGTGGCTTGCTGGAAGAAGATGCGTTTATCGAACGTGGCGAGCGTCGTCAGCCGGTAGCCAGCTTCGAGCAGGCGCTGGACTGGCTGGTGAAAGAGTCCCGTCGCGGCCTCTCCATCCAGCGTTATAAAGGTCTGGGCGAGATGAACCCGGAACAGCTGTGGGAAACCACCATGGACCCGGAAAGCCGTCGTATGCTGCGCGTTACCGTTAAAGATGCGATTGCTGCCGACCAGTTGTTCACCACGCTGATGGGCGACGCCGTTGAACCGCGCCGTGCGTTTATTGAAGAGAACGCCCTGAAAGCGGCGAATATCGATATTTAATGGCGCTAACCATGCGAGCGTGCCTGATGCGCTACGCTTATCAGGCCTACGAAAATCTTGCAATGTATTGAATTTTCATGATTTTGTAGGCCGGATAAGGCGTTCACGCCGCATCCGGCAAGAAGCTATAAGAAAAGGGCGGAGATCATCTCCGCCCTTTTTATTTCTGCAATCCGCAATTATCATCCCGCAAATCTATACTTTTTGGGTCAACACGTAACGCTTTACAGGTGATTATCATGGGGCTTTTTGATGAAGTTGTCGGTGCCTTTCTGAAAGGCGATGCGGGGAAATATCAGGCTATTTTAAGTTGGGTTGAGGAGCAGGGCGGCATTCAGGTGCTGCTGGAAAAACTGCAAAGTGGCGGCTTAGGGGCCATTCTCTCAACCTGGCTGAGTAATCAACAGGGCAATCAATCGGTTAGTGGCGAGCAACTGGAATCGGCGCTCGGCACAAATGCGGTGTCCGATCTTGGGCAAAAACTTGGCGTGGATACCAGTACAGCTTCCAGTTTACTGGCAGAACAATTGCCGAAGATTATTGATGCGCTCTCACCGCAAGGTGAAGTGTCTCCACAAGCCAATAACGATCTGCTTTCCGCAGGCATGGAACTGCTGAAAGGGAAACTCTTCCGCTAAGCAAATGGGGAGCATGCAACCCGCGTTGCATCCCCCTTTTCCCTCGGGTGTTGTACTGATTTTTGAGCGGAATCGCGTTAGCATGGGTCAGGAACTAATCTACCTGGGGAACTCATGGCTATCAAACTCATTGCTATCGATATGGATGGCACCCTTCTGCTACCCGATCACACCATTTCACCCGCCGTTAAAAATGCGATTGCCGCAGCTCGCGCCCGTGGCGTGAATGTCGTGCTAACGACGGGTCGCCCTTATGCAGGTGTTCACAATTACCTGAAAGAGCTGCATATGGAACTGCCGGGCGACTACTGCATTACTTATAACGGCGCGCTGGTACAGAAGGCCGCTGATGGTAGCACCGTGGCGCAAACTGCTCTCAGCTATGACGACTACCGTTTCCTGGAAAAACTCTCTCGCGAAGTCGGTTCTCATTTCCACGCCCTGGACCGCACCACGCTGTACACCGCCAACCGTGATATCAGCTACTACACGGTGCATGAATCCTTCGTTGCCACCATTCCGCTGGTGTTCTGCGAAGCGGAGAAAATGGACCCCAATACCCAGTTCCTGAAAGTGATGATGATTGATGAACCCGCCATCCTCGACCAGGCTATCGCGCGTATTCCGCAGGAAGTGAAAGAGAAATATACCGTGCTGAAAAGTGCGCCGTACTTCCTCGAAATCCTCGATAAACGCGTTAACAAAGGTACGGGGGTGAAATCACTGGCCGACGTGTTAGGTATTAAACCGGAAGAAATCATGGCGATTGGCGATCAGGAAAACGATATCGCAATGATTGAATATGCAGGCGTCGGTGTGGCGATGGATAACGCTATTCCTTCGGTGAAAGAAGTGGCGAACTTTGTCACCAAATCCAACCTTGAAGATGGCGTGGCGTTTGCTATTGAGAAGTATGTGCTGAATTAATCAGTGGACGGGCAAACAGCATAAACGCGTTTGCCCGCTTACTGATTATTGGTTTACTGCATATACAACCAGAAATTGCAGCGGTGCAGTAATGATGTCCAGCGTAACAGTCACTGGCAGTAATGCTGCGGAAACACCATCCGGAATGCCTCTGGGTGAATAGTATTCATAAAATCGCACTTTAAACGGATGGTAGAACGCCATCACCTTTGAGTAATCCATGTTTTTATTTTTCTCATGGATTGTGCCTTTTAGGTTTTCCAGTGACCTGGTACAGTGTTGAACACCACAGGCAAAACCATAATGCGTTGCCAGTGCCTTTTCTTCTTCGTTATTCCAGTAGTAGTAAAGCGATATTGTGCCGGTAAATTTCTTTTTCCCCGCATTTAAAACAAATCTTGCGTCATCGGCAACCTGAATATTGTGCCGGTTAAGTGCTGGATCATTGAGCATCTTAACGATGTCATCGGCACCATCAGTGATAAGGTAATCCAGCGATTCCCCTACAAAAACATAGCCTTTTGTTCCATTACTATCTTTTGCCTGCGATAGCCCAGTGATGGTGTCTGACTGCGATTGATACTTTCCTGAACTACCCTTTGCGGTATGGGAAACCAGAGCATACGAGATACAGCCTGAAAGCATCAGCGCCAGTGGGAATAAACCGGCAGCCTTAAAAAATCCCTTAAAATTCAACTTCATGATTAATCCTTTAAACGAGTAGCTAAGCCGTTGAAAGCATACTCTTCTTTCCCTCCTGTTTAGCGCCTGATATCCCTTTTCAGATTTCTGCCCGACGCATGTCATTTTTTTATGCATTGTTCTTTTTGTGATCTAAATTGTAGTACAACAATATAAGTTTGTACTACATTACGCGCACGGCAAACGCGAACGTCATCACGCTGGTACTACAAAGTTGCCGCGTTATGCATCGATCGGGGTAAAGTAGAGAAGAACATACAGAGCACAAGGACTCTCCATGACTCTCAATAAAACCGATCGCATTGTCATTACGCTGGGTAAACAGATCGTTCACGGCAAATACGTACCTGGCTCGCCACTTCCGGCTGAGGCGGAGCTCTGTGAAGAGTTTGCAACCTCGCGCAACATCATCCGTGAGGTGTTCCGTTCGCTGATGGCGAAGCGGCTGATTGAAATGAAACGTTATCGCGGGGCGTTTGTGGCACCGCGTAACCAGTGGAATTACCTCGACACTGACGTACTGCAATGGGTGTTGGAAAACGACTACGACCCACGGCTTATCAGTGCCATGAGCGAAGTGCGAAATCTGGTGGAACCGGCGATTGCCCGTTGGGCAGCAGAGCGCGCGACCTCCAGCGATCTGGCGCAGATTGAATCGGCGCTGAACGAGATGATTGCCAACAATCAGGACCGCGAAGCGTTTAACGAAGCGGATATTCGCTACCACGAGGCGGTGCTGCAGTCGGTGCATAACCCGGTGTTACAGCAACTTAGCATTGCGATCAGTTCGCTGCAGCGGGCGGTTTTTGAACGAACCTGGATGGGCGATGAGGCCAACATGCCGCAAACGCTCCAGGAACATAAGGCGCTGTTCGATGCGATACGGCATCAGGACGGCGATGCGGCAGAGCAGGCGGCGCTTACCATGATCGCCAGCTCGACACGAAGGTTAAAGGAAATCACATGACAGCTCGCTACATCGCAATTGACTGGGGATCGACCAATCTTCGCGCCTGGCTTTATCAGGGCGACCACTGCCTGGAGAGCAGGCAATCAGAAGCAGGCGTCACGCGCCTGAACGGAAAATCTCCGGCTGCGGTGTTAGCAGAAGTCACGACCGACTGGCGTGAAGAGAATACGCCAGTGGTAATGGCAGGAATGGTCGGCAGCAATGTCGGCTGGAAAGTTGCTCCGTATTTATCTGTTCCTGCCCGTTTTTCGTCTATTGGCGAACAATTAACGTCTGTTGGCGACAATATCTGGATTATTCCCGGATTATGCGTCTCTCATGACGATAACCACAATGTGATGCGCGGCGAAGAAACACAATTGATCGGCGCGCGAACTCTGGCTCCTTCCTCTCTTTATGTTATGCCCGGTACGCATTGCAAATGGGTGCAGGCCGATAGCCAGCAAATCAACGATTTTCGCACCGTGATGACCGGTGAACTACATCATTTACTGTTAAATCACTCATTGATTGGCGCAGGTTTGCCGCCGCAGGAAAACTCTGCCGATGCCTTCGCGGCTGGCCTTGAGCGCGGCCTTAATGCGCCCGCCATATTGCCGCAGCTTTTTGAAGTTCGCGCCTCGCATGTGCTGGGAACACTTCCCCGCGAACAGGTCAGCGAATTTCTCTCTGGTTTGTTGATTGGCGCAGAGGTTGCCAGTATGCGCGACTATGTGACCCATCAACACGCCATCACCCTTGTCGCCGGAACATCGCTGACCGCGCGCTACCAGCAAGCCTTTCAGGCGATGGGTTGCGACGTGACGGCGGTGGCGGGCGACACGGCATTTCAGGCTGGTATAAGGAGCATCGCTCATGCAGTGGCAAACTAAACTTCCGCTGATCGCCATTTTGCGCGGCATTAAGCCCGACGAGGCGCTGGCGCATGTTGGCGCGGTGATTGACGCCGGGTTCGACGCGGTTGAAATCCCGCTGAATTCCCCACAATGGGAGCAAAGCATTCCCGCCATCGTTGATGCGTATGGCGACAAGGCGTTGATTGGCGCAGGTACGGTACTGAAACCTGAACAGGTCGATGCGCTCGCCAGGATGGGCTGTCAGCTCATCGTTACGCCCAATATCCATAGTGAAGTGATCCGCCGTGCGGTGGGCTACGGCATGACCGTCTGCCCCGGCTGCGCGACGGCGACCGAAGCCTTTACCGCGCTCGAAGCGGGCGCGCAGGCGCTGAAAATATTTCCGTCATCGGCTTTTGGTCCGCAATACATCAAAGCGTTAAAAGCGGTATTGCCATCGGACATCGCAGTCTTTGCCGTTGGCGGCGTGACGCCAGAAAACCTGGCGCAGTGGATAGACGCAGGTTGTGCTGGGGCGGGCTTAGGCAGCGATCTCTATCGCGCCGGGCAGTCCGTAGAACGCACCGCGCAGCAGGCAGCAGCATTTGTTAAGGCGTATCGAGAGGCAGTGCAATGAAAATCACCAAAATTACCACGTATCGTTTACCTCCCCGCTGGATGTTCCTGAAAATTGAAACCGATGAAGGCGTGGTCGGTTGGGGCGAGCCCGTGATTGAAGGCCGCGCCCGTACGGTGGAAGCGGCAGTTCACGAGCTGGGTGACTATTTGATTGGTCAGGATCCTTCGCGCATCAATGACTTATGGCAAGTGATGTATCGCGCCGGATTTTATCGTGGCGGTCCAATCCTGATGAGCGCCATTGCCGGGATCGACCAGGCGTTATGGGATATCAAAGGCAAAGTGCTGAATGCGCCGGTCTGGCAACTGATGGGCGGCCTGGTTCGCGACAAAATTAAAGCCTACAGTTGGGTCGGCGGCGATCGTCCGGCGGATGTTATCGACGGCATTAAAACCCTGCGCGAAATCGGCTTCGATACCTTCAAACTGAACGGTTGTGAAGAACTGGGGCTAATTGATAACTCCCGCGCGGTAGATGCGGCAGTCAACACCGTGGCACAAATTCGTGAAGCTTTTGGCAATCAGATTGAGTTTGGTCTTGATTTCCACGGTCGCGTCAGCGCGCCAATGGCGAAAGTGCTGATTAAAGAACTGGAGCCGTATCGCCCGCTGTTTATTGAAGAGCCGGTGCTGGCGGAACAAGCCGAATACTACCCGAAACTGGCGGCACAAACGCATATTCCACTGGCGGCGGGTGAGCGCATGTTCTCACGTTTCGATTTTAAACGCGTGCTGGAGGCAGGCGGTATTTCGATTCTGCAACCGGATCTCTCCCATGCAGGCGGTATTACCGAATGCTACAAAATTGCTGGAATGGCAGAAGCCTATGATGTGACCCTTGCGCCGCACTGTCCGCTCGGACCGATTGCACTGGCGGCTTGCCTGCATATCGACTTTGTTTCCTATAACGCGGTACTTCAGGAACAAAGTATGGGCATTCATTACAACAAAGGCGCGGAGTTACTCGACTTTGTGAAAAACAAAGAAGACTTCAGTATGGTTGGCGGCTTCTTTAAACCGTTAACGAAACCGGGCTTAGGTGTGGAAATCGACGAAGCTAAAGTTATTGAGTTCAGTAAAAATGCCCCGGACTGGCGTAATCCGCTCTGGCGTCATGAAGATAACAGCGTAGCAGAGTGGTAATTCCTGCCACGTAAGCCCCTCATCGGGCACTAAAACAGCAATACAAAAATATAACCCTCTGTAAATTACAGGGCATGGTGAGCGGCTTCGCTATGCCCAAAATCTGGAGAAAGCTCGCTATGGATATTCCCGTTAATGCAGCAAAGCCGGGGCGTCGGCGTTATCTGACGCTGGTGATGATCTTTATTACGGTGGTCATTTGTTATGTTGACCGCGCTAACCTGGCCGTGGCTTCCGCCCATATTCAGGAAGAGTTCGGCATTACGAAAGCGGAAATGGGCTATGTATTTTCGGCCTTCGCCTGGCTATATACCTTATGCCAGATCCCCGGCGGTTGGTTTTTAGATCGCGTAGGTTCTCGCGTGACTTATTTTATTGCGATATTTGGTTGGTCAGTGGCGACTTTATTCCAGGGCTTTGCCACGGGATTAATGTCATTAATTGGTCTGCGTGCGATAACCGGTATTTTCGAAGCGCCCGCTTTCCCGACCAATAACCGGATGGTGACCAGCTGGTTCCCGGAACATGAACGCGCTTCCGCCGTTGGTTTTTATACGTCTGGTCAGTTTGTCGGTCTGGCGTTTTTGACTCCGCTGCTGATCTGGATTCAGGAGATGTTGAGCTGGCACTGGGTGTTCATTGTCACTGGTGGTATCGGCATTATCTGGTCGCTGATTTGGTTTAAGGTTTATCAGCCGCCGCGCCTGACCAAAGGTATCAGCAAAGCTGAACTGGATTACATTCGTGATGGCGGCGGTCTGGTGGATGGTGATGCGCCGGTGAAGAAAGAGGCGCGTCAGCCGTTAACAGCCAAAGACTGGAAACTGGTGTTCCATCGTAAACTGATCGGCGTTTATCTTGGGCAATTTGCGGTGGCTTCTACACTGTGGTTTTTCTTAACCTGGTTCCCGAACTATTTAACCCAGGAAAAAGGAATCACGGCGCTGAAAGCAGGCTTTATGACCACGGTGCCATTCCTCGCGGCGTTTGTCGGCGTCCTGCTCTCTGGCTGGGTCGCGGATCTGCTGGTACGTAAGGGCTTTTCACTGGGCTTTGCGCGTAAAACGCCGATTATCTGCGGCTTGCTGATCTCCACCTGCATTATGGGCGCTAACTACACCAACGATCCGATGATGATTATGTGCCTGATGGCGCTGGCATTCTTCGGCAACGGTTTTGCTTCGATTACCTGGTCGCTGGTTTCTTCTCTGGCACCGATGCGCCTGATTGGTTTAACCGGCGGCGTGTTTAACTTCGCCGGTGGTCTGGGCGGCATCACCGTTCCGCTGGTGGTGGGGTACCTGGCGCAGGGTTACGGTTTCGCACCTGCACTGGTTTATATCTCCGCCGTCGCGTTGATTGGCGCGCTCTCTTACATCCTGCTGGTGGGCGATGTGAAGCGCGTTGGCTAATCTTTCAACTGTGGAATATGCGCCATACCACTGCGCATAATCCACTTTCTTAAAGCCGGTGCGGTCAGGCATCGGCTTTTTACTATCTTGCCGAAGAGTTTTAAACGCAGTTTGCGGGTGGCACGCCAGTAAGCGGTATTGAGCTTCTCTGGCTGCTTCAGTAACACCGCACGCAGAATGTCTGCGCTATCCAGCGCATAGCTAATCCCCTCCAGCGAACTGGCGCTGATAAATCCTGCCGCTTCGCCAATCAGAAAGGCGTTGTCCTTACCGCAGACAAAATCCTGCCAGCGTGAGGGAAACAGCACCGTGCATTTTTCGCTTTTCACCGCCTTACCAAACTGGAACTGAAAGGCGCTCATTTTCTCTTTCAGCGTCGTGAAACGCGTCTGACCGTCTTTCATTGGATAAGCACCGCCAAAGATAAAATAACCGTCTTTGCTGATACTCCATGAATAACAGTTAGTTATCGAATTATCAAAGATGCAGGAGTAGAACGGCACCGGATGTTTCTCCGCGAACCACTGCTGGATAGCGACATATTTACGGATTTGATGATCCGGGTAGAGATGTCGCCGCACCATCGAGTTTGCGCCATCGGCACCGACCAGATAGCGGGCGGTAATATGTTGCTCCCAGCCGTCTGCACGAAAAATGACATGCCATTTATCATCCTCACGCCAGATGTTTCGGCACAGGCTATCGTGATAAACCTCAACGCTGGTGGGGATCAGCGATTTCATCCACAAGTCGAAAGCATGGCGATTAATATTGATATAGCTTCGCTGGTAGTTACGCGTGAGCGATGCGGCGACGTCGACAGTTTTGACGCTGAAAATCTGTGGATTGGCGATCACATCGACAGGAAGCGTCAGTCCATCGCGAATAAAAGATCGCTGCGCGTCCGGTGCCAGCAGACCGCCGCAAGGTTTGCTGAAACCTTCAGTACCACACTGGTGCTTTTTATCCAGCGCGATCACCTGCATTTTGCCTGCTAATTTTCGCGCCAACGCCGATCCTGCCGGGCCGAGGCCAATAATCGCCACGTCGAAATGTTCCATCTTTTCACTCACATTCATCACGATGGCAAAAGACTATTGTCTGAAAGTGAAGTCCTTGTGAAGTATGATGGTGGGACCCGTTTTGTATCAGGACCGCGCCATGAAACAGATAACCTTTGCTCCCCGTAATCACCTGCTCACCAATACCAATACCTGGACGCCCGACAGCCAGTGGCTGGTATTTGACGTGCGTCCTTCTGGGGCGTCGTTTACCGGCGAGACCATTGAGCGTGTGAATATCCATACCGGCGAGGTCGAGGTTATCTATCGCGCGTCACAGGGCGCACACGTCGGCGTGGTGACCGTTCATCCGAAGTCAGAGAAATATGTTTTCATCCATGGCCCGGAAAATCCTGATGAAACATGGCATTACGATTTCCATCATCGACGCGGAGTCATTGCTGAAGGCGGCAAGGTGAGCAATCTCGATGCAATGGATATTACCGCGCCGTATACCCCAGGAGCGCTGCGCGGCGGCAGCCATGTGCATGTCTTTAGCCCGAACGGAGAAAGGGTGAGCTTTACCTATAACGACCATGTAATGCATGAACTCGATCCGGCGCTGGATTTGCGAAACGTCGGTGTTGCTGCGCCGTTTGGCCCGGTCAACGTACAAAAGCAGCATCCGCGTGAATACAGCGGTAGCCACTGGTGCGTGCTGGTGAGTAAAACCACGCCCACGCCACAGCCTGGCAGTGATGAAATCAATCGTGCTTATGAAGAAGGATGGGTAGGAAATCACGCGCTGGCGTTTATTGGCGACACACTTTCGCCAAAGGGCGAGAAAGTGCCGGAGCTGTTTATCGTTGAGTTACCGCAAGATGAAGCTGGCTGGAAAGCGGCAGGTGATGCGCCGTTAAGTGGAACGGAAACCACCCTGCCCGCGCCACCGCGTGGCGTCGTGCAGCGACGTTTAACCTTTACCCACCATCGGGCTTATCCGGGGTTAGTCAACGTCCCGCGCCACTGGGTGCGCTGTAATCCGCAGGGTACGCAAATCGCGTTTTTAATGCGTGATGATAACGGCATTGTGCAACTGTGGCTTATCTCGCCACAGGGCGGCGAGCCGCGCCAGTTAACCCATAACAAAACGGATATTCAGTCTGCATTTAACTGGCATCCGTCAGGAGAATGGTTGGGCTTTGTGCTGGATAATCGAATTGCTTGTGCCCATGCGCAAAGCGGCGAGGTTGAGTATTTAACCGAAAACCACGCCAATCCACCTTCTGCGGACGCCGTGGTCTTCTCGCCGGATGGTCAGTGGCTGGCGTGGATGGAAGGCGGCCAGCTGTGGATCACCGAAACTGATCGCTAAATCAGTTATCAGGCATTCTGGCCGGTGGAATAACCGCATTGGTGGCTTGCGCGTTGGCTTCGCTTTTTTCAACGCGTGAGCGCACCGAACTGTCTTTGCGGAACACATCCCACGGCAGTAAAAGCGTGTCCATCACAGCGGTAAATGGCATATCGAGAATCGCCAGCGACTTAGTGCCCCAGTTGGTTTCATCGTCGCCAATCATGGTTGCGCTGGCGCGGGTGCCGGGATACGTTCCTTCTTTCCCCCCGGTATGGGACATCACGCTGGAGCATCCTCCGAGTAATGTCATTCCGCTGCATATCATGAACGCTAACAACACATTTCTTATCATAATAAATTCATCTGTTGATCGTGGGTGTTGGCCTGATGAGTTATAGCGATCCCTTGCTGAAAATAACATCATCATTACGTCGCACTGTGGCGGCTATCGCACTTTAACGTTTCGTGCTGCCCCCTCAGTCTATGCAATAGACCATAAACTGCAAAAAAAAGTCCGCTGATAAGGCTTGAAAAGTTCATTTCCAGACCCATTTTTACATCGTAGCCGATGAGGACGCGCCTGATGGGTGTTCTGGCTACCTGACCTGTCCATTGTGGAAGGTCTTACATTCTCGCTGATTTCAGGAGCTATTGATTATGCGTAACTTTGATTTATCCCCGCTTTACCGTTCTGCTATTGGATTTGACCGTTTGTTTAACCACTTAGAAAACAACCAGAGCCAGAGTAATGGCGGCTACCCTCCGTATAACGTTGAACTGGTAGACGAAAACCATTACCGCATTGCTATCGCTGTGGCTGGTTTTGCTGAGAGCGAACTGGAAATTACCGCCCAGGATAATCTGCTGGTGGTTAAAGGTGCTCACGCCGACGAACAAAAAGAGCGCACCTATCTGTACCAGGGCATCGCTGAACGCAACTTTGAACGCAAATTCCAGTTAGCTGAGAACATTCATGTTCGTGGCGCTAACCTGGTAAATGGTTTGCTGTATATCGATCTCGAACGCGTGATTCCGGAAGCGAAAAAACCGCGCCGTATCGAAATCAACTAATTCCCTAAGGCCGCCTGGCGCGGCCTGACATCTCCATGCTCGCCGTCAGGGAGCATATGCGAATCTTCGGATTTGCAGGTACTTACTCGCTTCTTAGAAGGAGAAATGACTATGCGTAACTTCGATTTATCCCCACTGATGCGTCAATGGATCGGTTTTGACAAACTGGCCAACGCACTGCAAAACGCCGGTGAAAGCCAGAGCTTCCCGCCGTACAACATTGAGAAAAGCGACGATAACCACTACCGCATTACCCTTGCGCTGGCAGGTTTCCGTCAGGAAGATTTAGAGATTCAACTGGAAGGTACGCGCCTGAGCGTAAAAGGCACGCCGGAGCAGCCAAAAGAAGAGAAAAAATGGCTGCATCAAGGGCTTATGAATCAGCCATTTAGCCTGAGCTTTACGCTGGCTGAAAATATGGAAGTCTCTGGCGCAACCTTCGTAAACGGATTACTGCATATTGATTTAATTCGTAATGAGCCTGAACCCATCGCAGCGCAGCGTATCGCTATCAGCGAACGTCCCGCGTTAAATAGCTAACTAGCTATTCTCTTTGCCCCGCCATTCTGGTGGGGCTTTTTTTGTCTTTCTTCTTCAACAATGCGTTAAATTTCGCCTGTTTAAGATATTTCGGCACGTTCTTTCCCGTGATAATGTGCGCTATAAGGCAAATCTGCTTCACCGATTCAGCCATAATCCGTAGCAATTAAAAATGTTATCTCAAGAGAAATGGACGATGAGTGATATAGCATTAACGGTCAGTATTCTGGCTTTGGTGGCAGTCGTCGGTTTGTTTATCGGCAATGTCAAATTTCGCGGCATAGGATTAGGTATTGGCGGCGTGCTGTTTGGTGGGATCATCGTCGGCCATTTTGTTTCTCAGGCGGGGATGACATTAAGTAGCGATATGCTGCATGTTATTCAGGAATTTGGCCTGATCCTGTTCGTTTATACTATCGGGATTCAGGTAGGGCCGGGCTTCTTTGCCTCATTGCGCGTCTCCGGATTACGCCTCAACCTGTTTGCTGTTCTGATCGTCATCATCGGTGGTCTGGTTACCGCCATCCTGCATAAACTGTTTGATATTCCACTGCCGGTAGTGCTGGGGATTTTCTCCGGTGCGGTTACCAATACGCCAGCGCTGGGGGCAGGGCAGCAGATTTTGCGCGACCTGGGTACACCAATGGAAATGGTCGATCAGATGGGGATGAGTTACGCGATGGCGTATCCATTCGGCATTTGCGGGATTTTGTTCACCATGTGGATGTTGCGGGTTATTTTCCGCGTCAATGTCGAGACAGAAGCTCAGCAGCACGAGTCTTCACGCACCAATGGCGGCGCGCTGATCAAGACTATCAATATTCGCGTTGAGAACCCTAACCTGCATGATTTAGCCATTAAAGATGTACCGATTCTCAACGGCGACAAAATTATTTGCTCGCGTCTGAAACGCGAAGAAACCCTAAAAGTTCCTTCGCCAGATACCATTATTCAACTGGGCGATTTGCTGCATCTGGTGGGTCAGCCAGCGGATTTACATAATGCGCAACTGGTGATTGGTCAGGAGGTCGATACTTCGCTGTCCACGAAAGGCACTGATTTGCGCGTCGAGCGTGTGGTGGTCACCAATGAAAACGTGCTCGGAAAACGTATTCGCGACCTGCACTTTAAAGAACGCTATGACGTTGTTATCTCGCGCCTGAACCGTGCCGGGGTCGAACTGGTCGCCAGTGGCGATATCAGCCTGCAGTTCGGCGATATCCTCAATCTGGTGGGGCGTCCGTCCGCAATTGATGCCGTTGCCAATGTGCTGGGGAATGCGCAGCAAAAACTGCAACAGGTTCAGATGCTGCCAGTGTTTATTGGCATCGGGCTTGGCGTATTGTTAGGTTCTATTCCCGTCTTTGTGCCTGGGTTCCCGGCCGCGTTGAAACTGGGGCTGGCGGGCGGTCCGCTGATTATGGCGTTGATCCTCGGGCGTATCGGCAGTATCGGCAAGCTGTACTGGTTTATGCCGCCAAGTGCCAACCTCGCGCTGCGGGAGCTGGGGATCGTGCTGTTCCTCTCGGTCGTTGGTCTGAAATCTGGTGGGGATTTTGTGAATACCCTGGTCAATGGCGAAGGGCTAAGCTGGATTGGTTATGGTGCCCTGATCACCGCCGTTCCGCTGATTACTGTTGGCATTCTGGCGCGGATGTTAGCCAAAATGAATTACCTGACCATGTGCGGGATGCTGGCAGGTTCCATGACCGATCCTCCGGCGCTGGCGTTTGCTAATAATCTTCATCCAACCAGTGGTGCGGCGGCGCTCTCTTACGCCACTGTCTATCCGTTAGTGATGTTTCTGCGCATTATCACCCCCCAATTACTGGCGGTGCTCTTCTGGAGTATCGGTTAACTCTTTTCCGGGTGGAGTCGCCGTAAATGGTACTCCACCTGGTATTCGCTGGCATTTCTGAACATCACTGAATAATTCAAAAACTCCCCGCTCTCGCTATATGACAACGAGGTGATCCGCAGCAGTGGCGTGTGTTCCGCTACCTTCATTTGCCGCGCCAGCAGTCTATCGGCGAGCACCGGCGTCAGGCTTTCATAATTACCGCCAATCAAAATCCCGCACTCTTGTCCAATATATTCAAACTTCGACCCTTCCAGATGTTGCAGCGAAAGATTACGGAACAGTTTAACCGGCATATAGCTGTCTTCCAGCATCAGCGGTTTCCCTTCCACAAAACGAACGCGACGGGAGAAGTAGATCTGCTCGTTGATTTGAATCCGTAACTGGCTGGCAATGGCCGGAGGCGCAGGCATGATTTCAAAAATCAGCACCTGGCTGGTGACCGTTTTTCCCTGCCGTTTTAACACCTCCACCAGTCCGGTCAGGCTGGCGGTTTGATGCAGCACATCTTTGCGCACCAGGTAAGTGCCGCTGCCGTGGCGGCGGACCACCAGCCCCCACGCTACCAGCAGGTCAATCGCTTTACGGATGGTCATCCGGGATACTGCAAATTCTTCCGCCAACTTTTTTTCACCGGGAAGAAGGCTGTTTAGCGTGAAATCCGCGTAATTAAGTCGAATTCTTAACCGCTCCGCAATGCTTTTGTAGATCATCTCTAGATCTCTTTTTTGCCTGCAAGCCCGGGTAATGCGCCCACAAGTTCTGCTTAATCGATTGAAAAAACATCTTTTTTTTAAAGATGTGTTCGATGCTGTGTACCAGTGCTCACAGATGTCTACTTTTTCGCGAAAACGTAGATCTCTACCGCCCAACGAAAAGCATGAAAGCGATCACGAATCCCATTGGGTCGTCATGTTCTGCCGATCGCATCTTCCTATCCTCGCTCCAGGCCTGCCGCATAACCAATCAGGCTTCCTACTTACAGAATTGAGAAAAGAGGATGTGGAAATGCTCAGTCAAATTCAACGCTTTGGCGGCGCGATGTTCACGCCAGTGCTGCTGTTTCCCTTCGCCGGGATTGTGGTGGGTCTTGCCATCTTGCTGCAAAACCCGATGTTTGTCGGGGAATCACTGACCGATCCGAACAGTTTATTCGCGCAAATCGTACACATTATTGAAGAGGGCGGTTGGACGGTATTCCGTAATATGCCGCTGATTTTTGCTGTCGGTTTACCCATTGGCCTTGCTAAGCAAGCGCAGGGGCGTGCTTGTCTGGCGGTGATGGTGAGTTTCCTGACCTGGAACTATTTCATCAACGCGATGGGAATGACCTGGGGAAGCTACTTCGGCGTCGATTTCACTCAGGACGCGGTGGCAGGTAGCGGTCTGACAATGATGGCCGGGATTAAAACCCTCGATACCAGCATTATCGGCGCAATTATCATTTCCGGCATTGTGACGGCGCTGCATAACCGTCTGTTCGATAAAAAACTGCCGGTTTTTCTCGGCATTTTCCAGGGAACGTCTTATGTGGTGATTATCGCCTTCCTGGTGATGATCCCCTGTGCCTGGCTGACATTGCTCGGCTGGCCAAAAGTACAAATGGGGATTGAATCTCTGCAAGCGTTCCTGCGTTCGGCGGGTGCACTTGGGGTCTGGGTTTACACCTTCCTCGAACGTATTCTGATCCCAACCGGTTTACACCACTTCATCTACGGACCGTTTATCTTTGGTCTGGCAGCTGTTGAAGGCGGCATTCAGATGTACTGGGCGCAGCATCTGCAAGAGTTCAGTCTGAGCGCCGAGCCGCTGAAATCGTTGTTCCCGGAAGGCGGTTTTGCCCTGCACGGTAACTCAAAAATCTTTGGTGCCGTGGGCATTTCTTTAGCGATGTACTTCACTGCCGCACCGGAAAATCGGGTAAAAGTGGCGGGCTTGCTGATTCCCGCAACCTTAACCGCCATGCTGGTGGGAATTACCGAACCGCTGGAATTTACCTTCCTGTTCATTTCACCGTTGCTGTTTGCGGTACACGCTGTGCTTGCGGCCTCAATGTCGACCGTGATGTATCTCTTTGGTGTGGTGGGCAACATGGGCGGAGGTCTGATTGACCAGGTTTTACCGCAAAACTGGATCCCGATGTTCAGCAACCACGCGGATATGATGCTGACCCAAATCGCCATTGGGTTGTGCTTTACCCTGCTGTACTTCGTGGTTTTCCGCACACTGATTCTGCAGTTCAACATGTGCACGCCGGGACGTGAAGATGCGGAAGTGAAACTCTACTCAAAAGCCGAATACAAAGCCTCGCGAGGCCAAACCACCGCGGCAGAGCCAAAAAAAGAGCTGGATCAGGCTGCCGGTATCCTGCAAGCCCTGGGCGGGGTCGGCAATATCTCCAGCATTAACAATTGTGCGACGCGTCTACGCATTGCACTGCATGACATGTCACAAACGCTGGATGACGAAGTCTTTAAAAAGCTGGGAGCGCACGGCGTCTTCCGTAGTGGCGATGCCATTCAGGTGATCATTGGTCTGCATGTATCCCAGCTGCATGAACAGCTCGATAGCTTAATTAATTCTCATCAATCAGCAGAAAATGTTGCCATTACGGAGGCAGTATAATGACCAAATTCTCAGTGGTTGTCGCAGGCGGTGGAAGCACCTTTACGCCAGGCATCGTGTTGATGCTCCTGGCGAATCAGGAGCGTTTCCCGCTTCGTGCACTGAAATTTTATGATAACGATGGCGCGCGGCAGGAAGTGATTGCCGAAGCCTGTAAAGTCATCCTTAAAGAGAAAGCGCCGGACATTGCGTTTAGTTACACCACCGATCCTGAAGTGGCGTTCAGCGACGTTGATTTTGTCATGGCGCACATCCGCGTCGGCAAGTACCCGATGCGCGAACTGGATGAAAAAATCCCACTGCGCCACGGCGTTGTTGGTCAGGAAACTTGCGGACCCGGCGGAATAGCGTACGGCATGCGTTCCATTGGCGGCGTCCTGGAACTGGTGGATTATATGGAAAAATATTCACCAAATGCCTGGATGCTCAACTACTCCAACCCGGCAGCCATTGTCGCAGAAGCCACGCGTCGTCTGCGCCCGAATGCGAAAATCCTCAACATCTGTGACATGCCAATCGGTATTGAAAGCCGGATGGCGCAAATTGTTGGGCTGCAAGATCGCAAACAGATGCGCGTGCGCTACTACGGCCTGAACCACTGGTGGTCGGCGATATCCCGCAGTTTCAGAAAGGGTTAATGAGTCAGCAAGTGGCGGTGGAAAAACTGGTCGTGGACGCCTGGGAACAGCGTTCATATCAGCACCTGTGGCAGGCGATTACGTTGTCGAAAACGGTACCGAGCGCCTCGGTCGCCAAAGCTATTCTGGATGAGTTGCTGGAGGCCAACAAAGCGTACTGGCCAGAGTTACGTTAATTGTGTGGACTGGCATCCGTTGGGTGCTGGTCCGTATTCTTTAGCACGGCTGACGGCGCATAACCAAATTTATGTTTAAAGGCTTTGCTGAAATGAAAGGAGTCGAAGAAGTTGAGCGTATCAGCGACTTCGCCAACCGAGTTTCCTTGTTGCTTTAATAGCGATAGCGCCAGATCCAGACGCGCATCGAGGTAATATTCTTTCGGCGTCTTGCCGGTATAGCGTAAAAACAGACGACGCAACCAGGCTTCGCTACAGGGGATCGTGGCAGCCATATCAGCTACGCTCCAGCGTTGTTGCAGACTGGCATGTAAAGTGGCAATTAATTTTTCAATTTGCCGCCGTTGTGGATCTTTTTTACCATCTGCGTACATAAGACAAATCCACTGATAAATAATTTTCGTCAGAAAAGCGACTGCCAGATTATTTTTTATTGCTTCTGGTGAAGTTATTAACTCAGCAACTTCGGTGAGTTCCTGATTATAAATTTCGCCATTATAAATAACGCTTTGCTGACCAACGGGAATATCCATCATACTGGTGGGGGTAAATTCCATCCAGTACTGTTCCCAGACTAAACCTTCACAGTGATAAGAGTGAATATCCATTGGCTTTAAGAATATAATACAGTTGCCATGCAGTGTTATTTGTTCGCCATTCTTTAAAAGAATTTTCCCACATCCTTGTACGGTATACACCGCAACCCATGAGTTGGCGATAAGCGGTTTCTTCTTGTCCCGCGGCCAGATCACCCGGTAATGCTCGTCGGCGTAGGTATGCCAGAGCGAGATCAGAGAAATTCCGCTGGAGATCACATTTTCGTTAATCAATAAGGGAATATTGTACGGAGTTTCGTTTTTTACATCTGAACTTTGCAATTTTCCATTCATTTTAATATCCCTCCGGCGAATTATGCTCACAACCTGAACTTAACAGAAAACAATCCGTTCAGGGATACGACGTTTGTATTTTAAGAATCTGACTGCCTGACCCGACGCATTTTACCTCTCCCTATATTCATGCGTCCGGGACATAAATAAGGGCTATGAGATGAATTCGTTACAAATCTTGAGTTTTGTCGGTTTTACGCTGCTGGTGGCGGTGATCACCTGGTGGAAGGTCCGCAAAACAGATACCGGATCGCAACAAGGCTATTTTCTTGCCGGACGTTCACTAAAAGCGCCGGTTATTGCCGCTTCGTTAATGCTAACCAACCTTTCCACGGAACAACTGGTCGGCCTTTCCGGGCAGGCCTACAAAAGCGGCATGTCGGTGATGGGCTGGGAAGTGACTTCAGCGGTGACGCTGATCTTCCTCGCGCTAATCTTTTTACCGCGCTATCTGAAGCGCGGCATTGCCACCATCCCCGATTTTCTGGAGGAACGTTATGATAAAACGACGCGTATTATCATCGACTTCTGCTTCCTCATTGCCACCGGCGTCTGCTTTCTGCCGATTGTTCTCTACTCCGGCGCGTTGGCGCTCAACAGCCTGTTTCACGTCGGGGAATCGCTACAGATTTCTCACGGTGCGGCTATCTGGCTACTGGTAATTTTGCTTGGTCTGGCGGGAATTTTGTATGCGGTGATCGGCGGACTGCGCGCAATGGCAGTGGCGGACTCCATCAACGGTATTGGGCTGGTTATCGGCGGGTTGATGGTGCCGGTATTTGGCCTGATCGCGATGGGCAAGGGCAGCTTTATGCAGGGCATTGAGCAACTCACCACCGTTCACGCCGAGAAATTAAACTCAGTCGGCGGCCCGACCGATCCCTTGCCGATTGGCGCGGCATTTACCGGTTTGATTCTGGTGAACACCTTTTACTGGTGTACAAATCAGGGCATCGTGCAACGCACGCTGGCGTCAAAAAGCCTGGCGGAAGGGCAAAAGGGGGCGCTGTTAACGGCGGTGCTGAAAATGCTCGACCCGCTGGTACTGGTGCTGCCAGGGTTGATTGCGTTTCATCTGTATCAGGATTTACCGAAAGCCGACATGGCCTACCCGACGCTGGTCAATAACGTTCTGCCAGTGCCAATGGTGGGTTTCTTCGGCGCGGTGTTATTTGGTGCGGTGATCAGTACCTTCAACGGCTTTCTGAATAGCGCCAGTACGTTATTCAGTATGGGTATTTACCGTCGCATCATTAACCAGAATGCCGAGCCGCAGCAGCTGGTCACCGTCGGGCGCAAATTTGGTTTCTTTATCGCTATCGTTTCGGTGCTGGTCGCGCCGTGGATCGCCAACGCGCCGCAGGGGCTGTATAGCTGGATGAAACAGCTCAACGGCATTTACAACGTGCCGCTGGTTACCATCATCATTATGGGCTTTTTCTTCCCGCGCATCCCGGCGCTGGCGGCAAAAGTGGCGATGGGGATTGGCATAATCAGCTACATCACCATCAACTATCTGGTGAAGTTCGACTTCCATTTCCTCTATGTGCTGGCCTGTACGTTCTGCATCAACGTGGTCGTGATGCTGGTGATCGGTTTTATCAAACCGCGCGCCACGCCGTTCACCTTCAAAGATGCGTTTGCGGTGGACATGAAACCGTGGAGAAACGTCAAGATCGCGTCAATTGGCATCCTGTTCGCGATGATTGGCGTCTATGCCGGGCTGGCTGAATTCGGCGGCTACGGTACGCGCTGGTTAGCGATGATCAGTTATTTCATTGCCGCCGTAGTGATTGTCTACCTGATTTTTGACAGCTGGCGGCATCGTCACGACCCAGCCGTAACCTTTACTCCCGACGCGAAGGATAGCCTATGAAACGCCCCAATTTTCTGTTCATCATGACCGATACCCAGGCCACCAATATGGTCGGTTGCTATAGCGGTAAACCGCTGAATACGCAAAATATTGATAGTCTGGCGGCGGAAGGTATTCGCTTTAATTCCGCCTACACCTGTTCACCGGTTTGTACGCCTGCACGCGCCGGACTATTTACCGGTATCTACGCTAACCAGTCCGGCCCGTGGACCAACAACGTCGCGCCAGGCAAAAACATCTCCACTATGGGGCGCTACTTTAAGGATGCCGGCTATCACACCTGTTACATCGGCAAATGGCATCTCGACGGTCATGACTATTTCGGCACTGGCGAGTGTCCGCCGGAGTGGGACGCTGATTACTGGTTCGATGGGGCGAACTACCTTAGCGAACTGACGGAAAAAGAGATCAGCCTGTGGCGCAATGGCCTAAACAGCGTTGAGGATTTACAGGCGAACCATATCGACGAAACCTTCACCTGGGCGCACCGCATCAGCAATCGGGCGGTAGATTTTCTGCAACAGCCCGCGCGCGCCGAGGAACCCTTCCTGATGGTGGTTTCGTATGATGAGCCGCATCACCCGTTCACCTGTCCGGTGGAGTATTTAGAGAAATACGCTGATTTTTACTACGATCTGGGCGAGAAAGCTCAGGATGACCTGGCGAACAAACCGGAACATCACCGCTTATGGGCGCAGGCGATGCCATCGCCAGTCGGTGATGACGGGCTTTATCACCATCCGCTCTATTTTGCCTGTAATGACTTTGTTGATGACCAAATCGGACGGGTCATCAATGCCTTAACGCCAGAGCAACGTGAAAATACGTGGGTCATTTATACTTCCGATCACGGCGAAATGATGGGCGCACATAAGCTGATCAGTAAAGGAGCGGCGATGTATGACGACATCACCCGTATTCCGCTGATCATCCGTTCGCCGCAAGGGGAGCGGCGACAGGTCGATACGCCAGTCAGTCATATCGATTTACTGCCGACAATGATGGCGCTGGCAGATATTGAAAAACCAGAGATTCTGCCGGGGGAAAATATCCTTGCCGTGAAAGAGCCACGCGGTGTAATGGTGGAATTTAACCGCTACGAGATTGAGCATGACAGCTTTGGCGGTTTTATTCCGGTGCGTTGCTGGGTGACGGATGACTTTAAACTGGTACTCAACCTCTTCACCAGTGATGAACTTTACGATCGCCGTAATGACCCAAATGAAATGCATAACCTGATCGATGATATCCGTTTTGCAGACGTTCGCAGCAAAATGCATGACGCCTTATTGGATTACATGGACAAAATTCGCGATCCGTTCCGCAGTTACCAATGGAGCCTGCGTCCGTGGCGTAAAGATGCACTGCCGCGCTGGATGGGGGCATTTCGTCCACGCCCACAAGATGGCTATTCGCCGGTGGTACGTGACTATGACACCGGCCTACCGACGCAAGGAGTGAAAGTGGAAGAGAAAAAACAGAAGTTCTGACGATAATGCCCGCTGATGAACACCCGGCGGGCATTATTCAGGCTGCTTAAACCAGTGAACCGCCGGTCAGGAAGGAAAAGATCAGGAATATCAGCAAAATGCTGCACACGATGCCGATACCAAAAAGCAAGGTATGGAAAGCCAGCGTCCCGCCGCCAAAAACCAGCGCGCCGCGAATGCCCCAGCGATTTTCCTTACGCATACCGCCAATAAATGCGCAAAGTAGCGCAGCAATGGCCAGTGCGATACCGCTTTGATCGAGGATTTTATCGACATCTACGTCCTCTTTTTTCTCCACGGTGGTAATTTTTTCGCCTTTTATTCCGGCGAGAAGACCTCTTTTAATTTCAGCCGTTTTGTCCGCCACGATGCTTTCAAACGTTGGCGGTGGTGCGGAAAAAGGGCCGAATGAAAAGTGGATAATCCCCATCATTAAAGCGATGGCACCGAACAGCATGCCCAATGAACTGATTTTATTTTGAGCTATGATACCCATCTGACCTCCTTGTAGCGGATGGCGAAAGCATATCAGGAAACGGGCGGACGAAATTCTTAAAAAAAACCGCTAAAGATAGAGCGTTAGTGAAATTGCAAAGGAGCAACAATGAAAATTTCCCGCCTCGGAGAAGCGCCCGATTACCGCTTCTCGCTGGCTAATGAGCGTACTTTTCTGGCGTGGATCCGTACCGCACTAGGATTTCTGGCGGCGGGGGTTGGGCTTGATCAACTTGCGCCAGATTTCGCCACGCCCGTCATTCGTGAACTGCTGGCGTTGTTGTTGTGTCTGTTTTCCGGCGGGTTAGCGATGTATGGCTACCTGCGCTGGTTACGCAATGAAAAAGCGATGCGTCTGAAAGAGGACCTGCCCTACACCAACAGCTTATTAATCATTAGCTTAATATTGATGGTCGTGGCGGTGATCGTTATGGGACTGGTGTTGTATGCCGGATAGCCGCAAAGCCAGACGCATTGCCGACCCAGGACTGCAGCCGGAGCGCACATCACTGGCGTGGTTTCGTACCATGCTGGGCTACGGCGCGTTGATGGCGTTGGCTATCAAACACAACTGGCACCAGGCGGGCATGTTATTCTGGATTTCGATTGGCATTCTCGCCATCGTGGCGCTGATCCTCTGGCACTACACCCGTAATCGCAATTTAATGGATGTCACGAATAGCGATTTTTCCCAATTTCACGTAGTCCGTGACAAATTTTTGATCTCCCTCGCGGTGTTATCTCTCGCAATACTGTTTGCTGTAACGCATATACATCAACTTATCGTATTTATTGAGAGAGTCGCATGACAGGAAGTCAGGTCATTGATGCTGAAGAGGACAGGCATAAACTGGTTGTAGAGTACAAGGATGCTCTGCAACCTGCCGATTTTTATCACAATTTCAAACAGCGGGGCATCCGCTCCGTACAGCTCATTCCCTATCTTGAATTTGATGACCGGGGCGATCTGACGGCCGCTTCGGTGACAGCAGAGCTGTGGGGGAAATTTTTAATTGCCCTGTTCGAGTGTTGGGTGCGGGCAGATATCAGTCGTATCTCGATTGAGCTTTTTGACGCCACCTTACAAAAATGGTGTGGCAGCGAAAACCCGCAACCGCGCCGTGACTGCCAGGCGTGCGACTGGCATCGCCTGTGCCCGCACGCTCGCCAGGAGACGCCAGACAGCGTGCTTTGTGCGGGCTATCAGGCGTTTTATTCTTACTCCGCACCGCATATGCGGGTGATGCGTGATCTGATAAAGCAGCATCGTTCTCCCATGGAGCTGATGACGATGCTGCGGTGACGTGAGCTTAAACGGGCTGCCCCTGATGCGACATCCGCGTCGCCAGCGGCAGCCAGCACAGCACGATCAACAATCCCATTAAGGTCATCAACAACCCCAGGCTGCCCTGACCGGTTTGCGGCAACATCGCAGAGAGCGACGCCAGCACGCCGGAACCAATGTTTTGCAGACCGCCGACCAGCGCGCCAGCCGTGCCCGCCAGGAAGGGGAACGGCTCCATCGCGCCGCTGGTCGCCAGCGGAAACAGCATCCCGGCACCGAAAAAGAACAGCGCGGCGGGAACGAGCAGCGTCCAGACATTCATCACGCCAAACCAGTCGGGGATCCACATCAGCAAGCCAGCCAGCAGGCAGCAGATAACCGACTGCCACATTAACGTGGAGAAGCGTTTATTGGGACGTCCGGCAAACCATGCGCCAAAAAACGCTGCCGGAATCGGCAGAATAAACAAAATACTGACCGTCATACTGCTCAGCCCTAACACCGCGCCCATCAGCACGCCGGAGCAGGCTTCAAAGGCGGCAATCCCGGCCAGACCGCCAATCAGCATCAGCAAATAACAGTTAAAACCGCTGTTACCGAAAAGCGTTTTATAACTGGTAAGCAGGCGCGTGCGCGGTGCATCGACCGGACGCGTTTCCGGCATCCAGCGGGCCATACTGAAGGTCACACCAGCACAAAGAACCAACAAAAAGAGATAACAGGCGCGCCAGTTCCACATCGTATCCAGCAGACCGCCGATTAGCGGTGCGAGCAACGGACTGACGAGAATCCCCATGTTTAACAGGCTGTTAGCATGGCGCAACTGTGTCCGTTCATATAAATCTCGCGGCAAAGTACGCGCCATTACGCCGCCAACGCCGGTGCCCATCCCCTGCATCGCGCTGGCGGCAATCAACACCGTCAAACTGGAGGTCGTGACCGCGACCAGCGTTGCCAGCATAAAAATGGACATTCCGACGAGGATCACCGGTCGGCGGCCCACGCGGTCGGAAATCGGGCCATAAAACAGCTGTGAGACACCGTAAGTCAGCAGATAAGCGCCCATTACGCTCTGCACCGCCCCTTCACGGACGTTGAGATCGCGCGCCATATCGGCAATAGCTGGAATATAAATGGTTTGCGCCATCTGACCGACGGCCACGAGTAATACCAACATCAATAACAAATTGACGTTTCTTTGCCTTTTCATTATCACGGATGCTTTTATAAAAATAATTAGAATAAGTCACTACGCATTCCCATAAATGCGGGAGAGGAATCTATCACATTGATGAATGTTAGCCAGATATACGCCAGGAATGGGGAATTGTTTAGCGGCAGAATATGTAAACAAAAGCGGCAATAAATGTTGCCGGGAGGGATTACGTGCGAACTGTAACCCTCTCCCCAAAGGGGCGAGGGGGAAACCACCGTTCCCTTTCAGAAAATGAGCTAAACATTGCACGGGACGGTCCCCTCGCCCCTTTGGGGAGAGGGCTAGGGTGAGGGGCACAGGCAGCGCAGGTGCAAACATTCTGCTGGTAGAAGAAGCCCCCAACTCCAACCCGCACGCTAAATATAAAAGGGGAGCGGTTACCCGCTCCCCTTTGGTGCGACTTGAATCTGAATTACTTCAGGTATTTCAGAACAGCATCAAGCAGTTGCAGTGCTGCAACAATGAGTTTGAGGATAAGAATGGCGATATCCACCAGGCTCATACGCGTCTCCTGTGGTTCAGGAGCACTGCCAGCTGACGTACCTTTCCGCTGCCTGTTGCCAGCTGTTGTGCACGCGGTATCTTAAGGAGAAACGTTGTGCTTGTTGACATAACACAGTGTGCTCACGCGGGGTTAAGGCGCTGACGGCACCACCCGTTTCAGCCAGGACTTAGTGCGCCGGGTAACGATGCGGCCCCCGCATAACACATTGCGTACAGTGATATTATAGAAGTTTACTGTATAAATAAACAGTAATATTTGGACAAAACGCAAACTGTGATCGATACTCAACTATGCCCTAAATACGTCAAAATTCGTGCCGAAATTGCGCGTTCTGCGCGGAACACGTATACTTTCAGTGTTGACATAATACAGTGTGCTTTGCGGTTACCAGCCGCAGGCGGCTGATGAAACCTCGCTCCGCGGGGTTTTTTGTTATCTGCAATTCAGTACAAAACGTGATCAACCCCTCAATTTTCCCTTGCTGAAAAATTTTCCATTGTCTCCCCTGTAAAGCTGTGCTTGTATAAATATTGTTAAACACAAAACCAACAAGGTCCCCAATGACTACTTCCATGTTCAACGCAAAACTACTACCAACTGCGCTATCCGCCGCAGTGGTCGTCGTGCGTGTGGTGGTGGTCGTCGGCAATGCGCCGTAGGGACTGGAACAACACACGATTCCAAAACCCCGCCGGCGCAAACCGGGCGGGGTTTTTCGTTTAAGCACCTCCCGGAAAGTCGGCCCAGAAGAAAAGGACTGGAGCATGGCAAGTTCGGGCACAACATTGACGCGTAAGCGCTTTACCGGCGCAGAATTTATCGTTCATTTCCTGGAACAGCAGGGCATTAAGATTGTGACAGGCATTCCGGGCGGTTCTATCCTGCCTGTTTACGATGCCTTAAGCCAAAGCACGCAAATCCGCCATATTCTGGCCCGTCATGAACAGGGCGCGGGATTTATCGCTCAGGGGATGGCGCGCACCGACGGTAAACCGGCGGTCTGTATGGCCTGTAGCGGACCGGGTGCGACTAACCTGGTGACCGCCATTGCCGATGCGCGGCTGGACTCCATCCCGCTGATTTGCATCACCGGTCAGGTTCCCGCCTCGATGATCGGCACCGACGCCTTCCAGGAAGTGGACACCTACGGCATCTCTATCCCCATCACCAAACACAACTATCTGGTCAGACATATCGAAGAACTCCCGCAGGTCATGAGCGATGCCTTCCGCATTGCGCAATCAGGCCGCCCAGGCCCGGTGTGGATAGACATTCCTAAGGATGTGCAAACGGCAGTTTTTGAGATTGAAACACAGCCCGCGGTGGCAGAAAAAGCCGTCGCGCCCGCCTTTAGCGAAGAAAGCATTCGTGACGCAGCGGCGATGATTAATGCTGCCAAACGCCCGGTGCTTTATCTGGGCGGTGGTGTGATCAATGCGCCCGCGCGAGTGCGTGAACTGGCGGAGAAAGCGCAGCTGCCTACCACCATGACTTTAATGGCGCTGGGCATGTTGCCAAAAGCGCATCCGTTGTCGCTGGGTATGCTGGGGATGCACGGCGTGCGCAGCACCAACTATATTTTGCAGGAGGCGGATTTGTTGATAGTGCTCGGTGCGCGTTTTGATGACCGGGCGATTGGCAAAACCGAGCAGTTCTGTCCGAATGCCAAAATTATTCATGTCGATATCGATCGTGCAGAGCTGGGCAAAATCAAGCAGCCGCACGTAGCGATTCAGGCGGATGTTGATGACGTGCTGGCGCAGTTGATCCCGCAGGTGGAAGCGCAACCGCGTGCAGAGTGGCACCAGTTGGTAGCGGATTTGCAGCGTGAATTTCCGTGTCCAATCCCGAAAGCGTGCGATCCGTTAAGCCATTACGGCCTGATCAACGCCGTTGCCGCCTGTGTCGATGACAATGCGATTATCACCACCGATGTGGGTCAGCATCAGATGTGGACCGCGCAAGCTTATCCGCTCAATCGCCCACGCCAGTGGCTGACCTCCGGTGGGCTGGGCACGATGGGTTTTGGCCTGCCTGCGGCGATTGGCGCGGCGCTGGCGAACCCGGATCGCAAAGTGTTGTGTTTCTCCGGCGACGGCAGCCTGATGATGAATATTCAGGAGATGGCGACCGCCAGTGAAAATCAGCTGGATGTCAAAATCATTCTGATGAACAACGAAGCGCTGGGGCTGGTGCATCAGCAACAGAGTCTGTTCTACAAGCAGGGCGTTTTTGCCGCCACCTATCCGGGAAAAATCAACTTTATGCAGATTGCCGCCGGATTCGGCCTCGAAACCTGTGATTTGAATAACGAAGCCGATCCGCAGGCTGCATTGCAGGAAATCATCAATCGCCCTGGCCCGGCGCTGATCCATGTGCGCATTGATGCCGAAGAAAAAGTTTACCCGATGGTGCCGCCAGGTGCGGCGAATACTGAAATGGTGGGGGAATAAGCCATGCAAAACACAACTCATGACAACGTGATTCTGGAGCTCACCGTTCGCAACCATCCGGGCGTAATGACCCACGTTTGTGGCCTTTTTGCCCGCCGCGCTTTTAACGTCGAAGGCATTCTCTGCCTGCCGATTCAGGACAGCGACAAAAGCCATATCTGGCTACTGGTCAATGACGACCAGCGTCTGGAGCAGATGATAAGCCAAATCGATAAGCTGGAAGATGTGGTGAAAGTGCAGCGTAATCAGTCCGATCCGACTATGTTTAACAAGATTGCGGTGTTTTTTCAGTAACCGCTCAAGGCTTGAACAACATCGCGCTTATCGTTAAGGTAAGCGCGTTTTTTTTTACCCGCCAGGACAAGACCATGATCACCGTTGCCCTTATAGACGATCACCTCATCGTCCGCTCCGGCTTTGCGCAGCTGCTGGGGCTGGAACCTGATTTGCAGGTAGTTGCCGAGTTTGGTTCGGGGCGCGAGGCGCTGGCGGGGCTGCCGGGGCGCGGTGTGCAGGTGTGTATTTGCGATATCTCCATGCCCGATATCTCCGGTCTGGAACTGCTAAGCCAGCTGCCGAAAGGTATGGCGACAATAATGCTCTCTGTTCATGACAGTCCGGCGCTGGTTGAGCAGGCGCTTAACGCGGGGGCACGCGGCTTTCTCTCCAAACGCTGTAGCCCTGACGAACTGATTGCGGCGGTGCATACGGTTGCCACGGGCGGCTGTTATCTGACGCCGGATATTGCCATTAAACTGGCATCCGGTCGTCAGGACCCGCTAACCAAACGTGAACGCCAGGTGGCGGAAAAACTGGCGCAAGGAATGGCGGTGAAAGAGATTGCCGCCGAACTGGGCTTGTCACCGAAAACGGTACACGTCCATCGCGCCAACCTGATGGAAAAACTGGGCGTCAGTAACGACGTAGAGCTGGCGCGCCGCATGTTTGATGGCTGGTGATGAAGACGTTGTTCTCCCGCTTAATTACCGTTATTGCCTGCTTTTTTATCTTCTCTGCCGCATGGTTTTGCCTGTGGAGTATCAGCCTGCACCTGGTTGAGCGCCCTGATATGGCGGTGCTGTTATTTCCGTTTGGTCTGCGTCTGGGGCTAATGCTGCAATGCCCGCGCGGATACTGGCCGGTGCTGCTGGGCGCGGAGTGGCTGCTGATTTACTGGCTAACGCAGGCGGTCGGTTTAACCCATTTTCCGTTATTGATGATCGGTAGTTTACTGACGTTACTGCCCGTGGCGCTGATCTCGCGCTATCGCCATCAGCGTGACTGGCGCACCTTGCTGTTACAGGGTGCGGCGTTAACGGCGGCGGCGTTGTTGCAGTCGCTGCCCTGGCTTTGGCACGGCAAAGAGTCGTGGAATGCGCTGTTGCTGACTTTAACTGGCGGCCTGACGCTGGCCCCGATATGTCTGGTGTTCTGGCACTATCTCGCCAATAACACCTGGCTGCCGCTCGGCCCGTCACTGGTTTCTCAGCCGATCAACTGGCGCGGGCGACATCTGGTCTGGTACTTGCTGCTGTTTGTTATCAGTCTCTGGCTCCAGTTGGGATTGCCGGACGAACTGTCGCGCTTTACGCCATTCTGTCTGGCGCTGCCGATTATCGCGCTGGCCTGGCACTATGGTTGGCAAGGGGCGCTGATTGCGACGTTGATGAACGCCATCGCGCTGATCGCCAGTCAAACCTGGCGCGATCATCCGGTGGATTTATTGCTCTCGCTGCTGGTGCAAAGTCTGACAGGGTTGTTGCTTGGCGCTGGCATCCAGCGGTTGCGTGAACTTAACCAGTCGCTGCAAAAGGAACTGGCGCGCAATCAGCATCTGGCTGAACGGTTGCTGGAAACCGAAGAGAGCGTGCGCCGTGATGTGGCGCGTGAGCTGCATGATGATATCGGTCAGACCATCACAGCCATTCGTACTCAGGCGGGCATTGTTCAGCGGCTGGCGGCAGATAACGCCAGCGTGAAGCAGAGCGGGCAGCTCATCGAACAACTGTCGCTGGGCGTGTACGACGCGGTGCGCCGTTTATTAGGACGGTTACGTCCGCGCCAGTTGGATGATCTCTCCCTGGAGCAGGCCATCCGCTCACTGATGCGGGAAATGGAGCTGGAAGGGCGCGGCATTGTCAGCCATCTCGAATGGCGAATCGATGAATCAGCATTAAGTGAAAACCAGCGCGTGACGCTGTTTCGTGTCTGCCAGGAAGGGCTGAACAACATTGTGAAACATGCTGATGCCAGCGCGGTCACGCTGCAAGGCTGGCAGCAGGATGAACGGTTGATGCTGGTGATTGAAGACGATGGCAGCGGTTTGCCGCCGGGTTCCGGGCAACAAGGTTTTGGCCTCACCGGAATGCGCGAGCGCGTAACGGCGCTGGGCGGCACATTACACATTTCCTGTCTGCACGGCACGCGTGTCAGCGTTTCTCTACCTCAACGCTATGTCTAAGGTTCGATGATGTTGCCGTTTCTGAAAGCGCCTGCCGATGCGCCATTAATGACTGACAAACATGAAATTGATGCCCGCTATCGCTACTGGCGTCGGCATATTCTGCTGACCATCTGGCTGGGTTACGCGCTGTTTTACTTCACGCGTAAAAGTTTTAACGCCGCCGTACCAGAAATCCTTGCTAACGGCGTGCTCAGCCGTAGCGATATCGGCCTGTTAGCGACCCTGTTTTACATTACCTACGGCGTGTCGAAGTTTGTCTCCGGCATTGTCAGCGATCGCTCAAATGCCCGTTATTTTATGGGGATAGGGCTTATCGCCACGGGCATCATCAACATTCTGTTTGGCTTCTCGACGTCGCTATGGGCGTTTGCCGTGCTCTGGGTGCTGAACGCCTTTTTCCAGGGCTGGGGTTCACCGGTGTGTGCGCGTCTGTTAACGGCCTGGTATTCACGTACCGAGCGCGGCGGTTGGTGGGCATTATGGAACACGGCGCATAACGTCGGCGGCGCACTCATTCCCATTGTGATGGCAGCGGCTGCGCTGCATTACGGCTGGCGTGCCGGGATGATGATTGCTGGTTGTATGGCGATAGTCGTGGGGATTTTTCTCTGCTGGCGGCTACGCGATCGCCCGCAGGCGTTAGGTTTACCGGCGGTCGGTGAATGGCGACACGACGCGCTGGAAATTGCTCAACAACAAGAAGGGGCAGGGTTGACGCGTAAAGAGATCCTCACCAAATATGTGTTGCTGAATCCGTATATCTGGCTGCTTTCGTTTTGCTATGTGCTGGTCTATGTGGTCCGGGCGGCGATCAACGACTGGGGCAATTTGTATATGTCCGAGACACTGGGCGTCGATCTGGTCACGGCGAATACGGCAGTGACGATGTTTGAACTGGGCGGATTTATCGGTGCGCTGGTAGCCGGTTGGGGCTCGGACAAATTGTTTAACGGCAACCGTGGGCCGATGAATTTGATTTTCGCCGCCGGAATTTTGCTTTCAGTCGGCTCGCTGTGGCTGATGCCATTTGCCAGCTACGTGATGCAGGCAACCTGCTTCTTCACCATTGGTTTTTTTGTCTTTGGCCCGCAGATGTTAATCGGCATGGCGGCGGCAGAGTGTTCCCACAAAGAGGCGGCAGGGGCGGCGACGGGGTTTGTCGGCTTGTTTGCTTATCTGGGGGCGTCGCTTGCTGGTTGGCCGCTGGCGAAAGTACTCGATACCTGGCACTGGAGCGGATTTTTTGTGGTTATCTCTATCGCCGCCGGGATTTCCGCACTGCTGTTACTGCCCTTTTTGAACGCCCAGGCACCGCGCGAAGCGTGATGCATCTCACCTTTTCACTTCATATCCGGCAAAACTAAGAAATTTTCCAGGTTTTGCCTGGACGCTATCTCAGGCCTGATTTGCTGCTGATTTTTACAATGCATGCCTCACGCAGGTATTCATTTCAGGAGTAACCCATGCTGGCTTTCTTAAACCAGGTTCGCAAGCCGACCCTGGACCTTCCGCTCGAAGTGCGGCGCAAAATGTGGTTCAAACCGTTCATGCAATCCTACCTGGTGGTCTTTATCGGCTACCTGACGATGTACCTGATTCGCAAGAACTTTAACATCGCGCAGAACGACATGATCTCGACCTACGGGTTGAGCATGACGCAGCTGGGGATGATCGGCCTGGGTTTCTCCATCACTTATGGCGTGGGTAAAACGCTGGTTTCCTACTACGCCGACGGCAAAAACACCAAACAATTCCTGCCGTTCATGCTGATCCTGTCTGCCATTTGTATGCTGGGCTTCAGTGCCAGTATGGGCAGCGGCTCGGTTAGCCTGTTCCTGATGATTGCCTTCTACGCCTTAAGCGGCTTTTTCCAGAGTACCGGCGGTTCGTGCAGTTACTCCACCATCACCAAATGGACGCCGCGTCGTAAACGCGGGACATTCCTCGGTTTCTGGAATATTTCTCACAACCTTGGCGGTGCAGGCGCAGCAGGTGTGGCGCTGTTCGGGGCAAATTACCTGTTCGATGGCCATGTCATCGGCATGTTTATCTTCCCGTCGATTATCGCGCTGATTGTCGGTTTTATCGGCCTGCGTTACGGCAGCGACTCCCCGGAATCTTATGGCCTCGGCAAAGCTGAAGAACTGTTCGGCGAGGAGATCAGCGAAGAGGACAAAGAGACAGAATCTACCGATATGACCAAGTGGCAGATCTTTGTTGAGTATGTGCTGAAAAACAAAGTGATCTGGCTGCTGTGCTTCGCCAACATTTTCCTCTATGTGGTACGTATTGGTATCGACCAGTGGTCAACCGTATACGCGTTCCAGGAACTGAAACTCTCTAAAGCGGTGGCGATTCAGGGCTTTACGCTGTTTGAAGCTGGTGCGCTGGTCGGTACGCTGCTGTGGGGCTGGCTCTCTGACCTGGCGAACGGTCGCCGTGGCCTGGTGGCCTGCATCGCGCTGGCGCTGATTATCGCCACGCTCGGTGTGTATCAACATGCCAGCAACGAATATATCTATCTGGCTTCTCTCTTTGCGTTGGGTTTCCTGGTCTTTGGCCCGCAATTGTTGATTGGTGTGGCTGCTGTTGGCTTTGTACCTAAAAAAGCGATTGGCGCTGCCGATGGTATTAAAGGCACCTTTGCTTACCTGATTGGTGACAGCTTTGCCAAGTTAGGTCTGGGAATGATTGCCGATGGGACGCCGGTATTCGGCCTTACCGGCTGGGCAGGCACCTTCGCCGCACTTGATATCGCCGCGATTGGTTGTATCTGCCTGATGGCGATAGTGGCGGTGATGGAAGAACGCAAAATCCGCCGCGAGAAAAAAATTCAGCAGTTGACAGTGGCATAAACGTAACTGGTGACTTTTGCCCGGCATGACGCCGGGCTTTTTTTATTATTCCGTGACTTCCAGCGTAGTGAAGGCAAACTTCTCGCCATCAAATAGCCCCTGACTGGTTAGTTTTAGCGCGGGGATCACTGGCAGAGAAAGAAACGCCATCTGAATAAACGGCTCATCGGGTAACGGACCGCATTCACGGGCGGCGGCTTTCAAGGCGTCAATTTGTTCCGCCAGCGACTGCGCCGTGTCGGTGCTCATCAGCCCGGCAATGGGCAACGGCAGATGACTTTGGACCTGGCCGTTACGTACCACGCACAGCCCGCCGCCATCCTGAATCACCTGATTGACCGCCAGCGCCATCTCTTCGGCACTGCGACCGATCACCACAATATTATGGCTGTCATGGCTGACCGTCGCAGCCAGCGCACCTTCATTCAGTCCAAAGCCGCCAAGCAAACCACAAGCCGGAGCCAGCCGTTGCCCGTAACGCTCAAGTACGGCAATAAAGCTCACATCATCGCGATCAAAACCATTTTCGCTGTAGACGCTGGAGTGGGAGTGCGTAATCAATTCGTTATGGATGACGTCAATGACCCGATAGCGTTTTCCGGGCGTGAATTGCAGGGCAAAGTCGCTGGCGGAAACTGGCTGGCGGGCAATGGTGTTGCCATATGGCGGAGCGGATTGTGCCAGTCTCGCCGACTCTTCCGCCTGTAAGGTTTGCGCATCAATCGGCTCGCCTTTCACCAGTACCTGCTGCACCGTGACCTTACGCGCATCGCTCAACAGGACGATATCGGCCTGCTTGCCGGGTGCCAGTAAGCCGAGGTGATTCAGACCAAAGTGGCGCGCCGTCGACCAGCTGGCGACGCGATATGCCACATGCAGCGGCACATTGTGTTGTTCGATCAGGCGGCGAATTAAGGCATCGATGTGTCCTTCATGGGCGATCTCCCACGGGTTACGGTCATCGGTACAGAGCATGCATTGCGGGCTGTTAAATTCGTTGATCAACGGTGCCAGCGCGTTGAGATTGCGGGCAGCGGACCCTTCGCGGATCATCAACGACATGCCGAGTTGTAATTTCCGGCGTCCTTCTTCCAGCTGATAACTTTCGTGGCAGTTTTCAATACCCGCAGTAATATAGGCGTTAAGTTCTTTACCACCCAAACCCGGGCAGTGACCGTCCAGCGTCAGGTGGCGAAATGCATCCAGTTTATCGAGCAGCGCATTCTGCCCGCTAATTACGCCAGGGTAGTCCATCATTTCTGCAAGGCCGGTAACCTGCGGATGGTCCCGCCAGGCGAGCATCTGTTCAAGGGTAAAACTGGCACCGTTAACATCGCAGCCTTCCAGGGCGGGTACGCAAGAGCTGACCTGTAAGTACTGGTTTTGCCTTGCCTGTTCGGCACAGCGGGCAAACCAGGCGAATCCGGCTTCTCCCATCACGTTGACGATTTCATGAGGGTCGCAAATAACGGTCGTCAGGCCGCGCGGCAGGGTAGCGGTTTCAAAAGTGACCGGCGTCATCATGCTGGATTCAATATGCAGGTGAGCATCAATAAACCCTGGCACCGCCGTTGCGCCGCGGGCATCAATCCGCTGCAAAGCCGGAGCATCAGCGTATTCTGCGCCAACACCGGCAATGTAACGTCCTTTAATCACAATTGGGCCGGAAATTTCTCCGCCATTGATCAGGTCGAGAATAGAGACATTATCAATAATATAATCGGCAACAGCGTCGCCACGGGAAACGGCTAACAATTCCTGGTATTCAGCCCGGCTAATGTGATGAAATTTATGGTTAATAGAATTATTCATATTTTTCTCATTTTGATTTTATCAATTTGATTATTATTTATCATAAAGAAACGTCGCGAGATTATTAAAGAATATCCATTAATGTGCAATTGAAATGTGATAATTATCACTGAACCGTTGTTGTCATTTGTTTTACAAAAGCAAGGGATTAAATCTCCTCCAATGGACAAAAAAATGAATAATGACAATACCGATTATGTGAGTAATGAATCAGGGACGCTTTCGCGATTATTTAAACTACCTCAGCATGGGACCACCGTCCGCACAGAATTGATTGCGGGGATGACCACTTTTTTAACCATGGTGTACATCGTTTTTGTGAACCCGCAAATCCTCGGCGCGGCACAAATGGACCCGAAAGTGGTGTTTGTTACCACCTGTTTGATTGCCGGTATCGGCAGTATTGCGATGGGGATATTTGCTAACTTACCCGTGGCGCTGGCTCCGGCAATGGGGCTGAACGCCTTCTTTGCCTTCGTGGTCGTGGGGGCGATGGGCATCTCCTGGCAGACCGGGATGGGCGCAATATTCTGGGGCGCAGTTGGACTATTTTTGCTCACGCTGTTTCGTATCCGGTACTGGATGATCTCCAACATTCCCTTAAGTTTACGTATTGGTATCACCAGCGGAATTGGATTATTTATCGCCTTAATGGGATTAAAAAATACTGGCGTTATTGTCGCCAATAAAGACACGCTGGTGATGATTGGCGATTTAAGTTCTCACGGCGTGTTGTTAGGTATTTTAGGGTTTTTTATTATAACCGTGTTGTCATCACGTCATTTTCATGCCGCGGTGCTGGTTTCTATTGTGGTGACGTCTTGCTGTGGATTATTTTTCGGTGATGTTCATTTTAGCGGCGTCTATTCCATTCCGCCTGATATTAGCGGCGTCATTGGTGAAGTAGATTTGAGCGGCGCGTTAACACTTGAACTCGCCGGTATCATTTTCTCCTTTATGCTGATCAACCTATTTGATTCATCAGGAACATTAATTGGTGTAACTGATAAAGCGGGCTTAATAGATGGTAACGGTAAATTCCCCAATATGAATAAGGCGCTGTATGTTGATAGCGTCAGTTCGGTGGCGGGTGCGTTTATCGGCACCTCGTCTGTTACTGCCTATATTGAAAGTACTTCTGGTGTGGCAGTCGGTGGCCGCACGGGGCTGACTGCGGTTGTGGTTGGCGTTATGTTCCTGTTGGTTATGTTCTTCTCACCGCTGGTGGCGATGGTTCCTCCTTACGCAACCGCCGGAGCGTTAATCTTTGTTGGCGTGCTGATGACTTCGAGCCTGGCGCGCGTTAACTGGGATGATTTTACCGAATCGGTGCCTGCGTTTATTACCACGGTGATGATGCCCTTTACTTTCTCGATCACCGAAGGGATTGCACTCGGCTTTATGTCGTACTGCATCATGAAAGTGTGCACCGGGCGCTGGCGCGATCTGAACCTGTGTGTGGTGGTGGTCGCAGCTCTGTTTGCACTGAAGATTATTCTGGTGGATTAGTAACTGGCGAGGGTTTCCAGATATCATGAGTTCTGATTACGCAGGAGAACTCATGATCTGGATAATGCTCGCCACGCTGGCGGTAGTGTTTGTGGTTGGTTTTCGGGTGCTGACATCCGGGGCCAGAAAAGCGATTCGCCGTCTCAGCGATCGGCTGAATATCGATGTCGTACCCGTGGAGTCGATGGTCGATCAAATGGGAAAGTCAGCCGGTGACGAATTTTTACGTTATTTGCATCGCCCGGATGAGTCGCACCTGCAAAACGCCGCGCAGGTGTTGCTCATCTGGCAAATTGTCATTGTCGATGGTAGCGAACAGAACCTGCTGCAATGGCATCGGATTTTACAAAAAGCCCGTCTTGCCGCGCCGATTACCGATGCTCAGGTCAGGCTGGCGCTGGGTTTTCTGCGCGAAACCGAACCTGAAATGCAGGATATTAATGCTTTTCAGATGCGCTATAACGCGTTCTTTCAGCCTGCCGAGGGCGTTCACTGGCTGCATTAAAACCGCTTCGTCTTATCAGCCTACAGACCGCGCCTGACCTGTCGGGTGGATAAGACGTTCACGCCGCATCCGGTAATCTTTGCCCTGTTCCGTTTCGATCTTAACTCCAGCTCAAGCAACACCGTAAAAGTTGCAAAAACGTTAAATGCGTCACACATTTCAATGTTAAAGTGGTCGGCTTTTCCCCTGAAACATGCCACGGGTAACACCATGAGTGAATTTATTGCCGAAAACCGCGGCGCGGATGCCATCACCCGACCGAACTGGTCAGCCGTTTTCTCGGTGGCGTTTTGCGTCGCCTGTCTGATTATCGTTGAGTTTTTGCCCGTCAGTTTGTTGACGCCTATGGCCCAGGATTTAGGCATTTCGGAAGGGGTTGCCGGGCAATCGGTGACCGTGACCGCCTTTGTGGCAATGTTTGCCAGTTTGTTTATTACCCAGACAATTCAGGCCACTGACCGCCGCTACGTTGTTATTTTGTTTGCCGTTTTGCTGACGCTCTCCTGTTTGCTGGTTTCCTTTGCCAACTCATTCAGTTTGCTTTTAATCGGTCGTGCCTGTCTGGGGCTGGCGCTGGGCGGGTTCTGGGCGATGTCGGCGTCGCTGACCATGCGTCTGGTACCGCCGCGTACGGTGCCGAAGGCGCTGTCGGTGATCTTCGGCGCGGTTTCTATTGCGCTGGTGATTGCCGCGCCGTTGGGCAGTTTTTTAGGCGAGCTTATCGGTTGGCGCAATGTCTTTAATGCGGCGGCGGTGATGGGCGTGTTGTGTATTTTCTGGATTATCAAATCATTGCCTTCACTGCCAGGCGAACCCTCGCATCAGAAACAAAATACTTTCCGCTTATTACAACGTCCGGGTGTGATGGCAGGGATGATCGCCATCTTCATGTCTTTCGCCGGGCAGTTTGCTTTCTTCACGTATATTCGCCCGGTGTATATGAACCTGGCGGGATTCGGCGTGGATGGCTTAACGCTGGTGCTGTTGAGTTTTGGTATCGCCAGCTTTATTGGTACGTCGCTTTCGTCGTTCATTCTTAAACGTTCGGTAAAACTGGCCTTAGCAGGCGCGCCGTTAATACTGGCTGTGAGTGCGTTGGTACTGACGTTGTGGGGAAGCGATAAAATCGTTGCTACCGGCGTGGCGATTATCTGGGGGCTAACTTTTGCATTGGTTCCCGTCGGCTGGTCAACGTGGATCACCCGCTCGCTGGCCGATCAGGCAGAAAAAGCCGGGTCTATTCAGGTGGCGGTTATTCAGCTTGCTAATACCTGTGGCGCGGCAATCGGCGGTTATGCGCTGGATAATATTGGTCTGACTTCGCCGTTGATGTTGTCCGGCACATTGATGTTGCTGACTGCATTGTTGGTTACTGCAAAGGTGAAAATGAAGAAATCCTGATATCAGGTAAAGAAGCGTTGGTCAGTAGTTGTTGCTGTTCTTACATATCCGGGCATTCTACCTTACCCAACGCTTCCCAATAATTGCTCTGATTATTACGTTCCATCGCCACGATGGCTTCGCGTATATGTTGTTTATTGTTTTCATCTGACAACATTAACTTTTCCCACGCTTCATCTGATAATGACGCCTGTGGCGTGCAAATTTTACGTAAATCTTGTAATACCGTGGTTTTCTCTTTTGCGGACTGCAGTGAGCTAAAAGGCGACTCGGCGTATACGATGCCTGGCATAGCGAAAAAAGTGAAAATAAGCAGTAGTGTCGTTGGTTTCATGGATTCAACCTTTTACAAATGTGTATCGAATGAAGCATAAGTGTAGTTTGCTTTCATCGCTCTCATCATGCTGTACGAAACGCGCTTGCGTGGTCAGTAAGAAGTGCCAGACTTTATATTCCACTTTTATTCCTTTTTATTCTTATCGATAGCGTTTCGTTTTTTAAACCGCAGCGACCTTACCGCTATAGTCAGGTAATCATTAATAAAAGGATAAAAAAATGAAACTGACAACACATCATCTACGGACGGGGGCCGCATTATTGCTGGCCGGAATTCTGCTGGCAGGTTGCGACCAGAGTAGCAGCGATACAAAACACATTAAAGTTGGCGTTATAAATGGCGCAGAACAAGATGTCGCGGAAGTCGCTAAAAAGGTAGCAAAAGAGAAATATGGTCTCGATGTTGAACTGGTAGGATTTAGCGGTTCGTTGCTACCGAACGATGCGACAAATCATGGCGAACTTGATGCGAATGTCTTTCAGCATCGACCCTTTCTCGAACAAGATAATCAGGCGCATGGTTATAAACTGGTAGCGGTGGGAAATACGTTTGTCTTCCCCATGGCGGGTTATTCCAAAAAAATCAAAAGTGTGGCGCAAATAAAAGAAGGCGCGACAGTGGCGATCCCCAACGACCCGACCAACCTTGGTCGTGCGCTTTTACTGTTGCAAAAAGAGAAGCTAATTACTCTGAAAGAGGGAAAAGGGTTATTACCTACCGCGCTGGATATAACCGATAATCCTCGTCATTTGCAGATTATGGAACTCGAGGGGGCGCAGCTCCCGCGCGTACTGGATGATCCCAAAGTTGATGTAGCGATTATCAGCACCACTTACATTCAGCAGACAGGGCTTTCTCCGGTGCACGACAGCGTATTTATTGAAGATAAGAATTCGCCGTATGTGAATATTTTGGTGGCACGGGAAGATAATAAGAATGCAGAAAACGTGAAGGAATTTCTGCAATCTTATCAATCACCCGAAGTCGCTAAAGCGGCAGAAACCATTTTTAACGGTGGCGCGGTGCCTGGCTGGTAATTCTCACTCATGCCGCGCCGGACGATTTATTTTTCTGGCGCGGCGACGGGAATCCATTGAAATCAAAATCACCGATGACAGAATCAGCAGCGTTCCCAGCCAGTCCGGTAATGTGAACGTGATCCCCAGCAACAGCAAAGAGAGTAGCGCGCTACTTAATGGTTCTGCACAGCTCAAAATGCTGGCTTTTGGACCGCCAATTAATTGTGCTCCTTTCAGGTACAGACTAAATGTCAGGGACGTACCAATGACCACCAAATAAAAAAACGCCAGAATCAAACTGCCGTTAACGACAAAGTTTGTTCCTTGTCTGGCATAAAAAGGCAACAGAATCAGACCGCCAATCAGCATACTCCAGCCGACGACTGGTAACGTGCCATAGCGGGCAATTAGCGTTGAGGGATAGGTGGTATAGAATGCAGCAGCAAATGCCGAGGCAATGCCCCAGAACAACGCGGCAGGAGAGATCGATAATGACGTCGGATTACCGTGTGTCACCAATAAAAAAGTCCCGACCAGCGATGTCAAAATAGCGCAGAAAACCAGAATGCCCGGGCGCGATTTACGCACCAGTGAGAACCAGGCGACGATAATCGTCGGTGAGAGGAATTGCAGCACCGTTGCCGTGGCTGCGTTCGATTTTTCGATGGTTAGCAAAAAAGTGAGCTGTACAGTTAGCGCGCCAACCACGGAAAAAATCAGCAGGCTAATGGCATCTTTATGATTGTTAATAATAGAAAAGATTTTATCGCCATGAACAAATGACAGCGTCAGTAGAATCAAACCGGCGAATATCAAACGCGTCATAGTCAAAAACTGCGACGACATCTGGCTTTGCTCCATGATGTATTGCGCGCAGACCCCTGAACTTCCCCACAACACGGCGGCAATCAGAACGTTCAGCATCCCCTTTCTGGTGGAACCCATTTTTCCCTCTGCATACTGTTTTGTCGTTTATGTATGCAGGCATGATAGCAAAAATGGCGAGGATGGCTCTGTTTGCGCCACGCCGATTTTTCTTAGCCCAGACTGGTGAGCTAAATATCTTTAATAAACAGCAGGCAAATCATCGCAATACCCAACATCCCTATCGCCAGACAGAACAACGCATGGTAGCTCCAGATTTCAACCATAATTCCGTCAACAGAGCCGGCGATAATCCAGCCGACGCGTGAAGTATTTGCATATAACGTTGTCGCAGAGCCTATTTTTTCAGGCATCAAGTCCTGAAAATAAAGCATGCCGATACCACAGAGAATACCAAGGAAGATGGCATTAAGAATTTGCAATTCCAGCTCAACCGCCGGAGTCGTCGCCATGAGTACGCTGGCGTAAAAACACATTCCACTCACGATAGCAATGAGCATTAATAGTCGCTTGCCAATACGTTTCATGTAATAGCCTGCGATTAACATCATCGGAATTTCCAGACCGGCAGCGATACCAATCATTTCTCCAGCCAGTTTATCGGTTAGATGCAGTTCATCAATAATAAATAGCGGCATATTTATCATGTAGAGATTATTCGCCGCCCACATCATTGAACAGACCACAAAAAGTAGCCGCGTATCCCGCTTCCTGTGGGTGGAGGGTAAAATTTCTACGGGTTGGGTAACGACAGGAATATTTCTTTGTATTGATGGCAAAAACAACCAGACTATCAGTCCGCAAACAACAAATGCGATGGCTGCGGTGAGATACATCACTTTAAAACTAAATCCCATTGCCAGTTCATAAGCGAGCGGTGGCCCGATAACCCAGGCAAGCGAGATCTGAGCACGTAAAAATGTACTGAACATGACCGTCTCACGGCCTGTTCTGTCGGCGTGTTCACGGGCGAGGGCGAACATTTGCGGGTTTGCGGTGGAAGCAAAACTACTCAGAAGTACGCCCGTTGAGAGGAGAATGAAGTAGTTGCGATTCCACGCAAAAAGCGTGCAGGCCAGCACTCCAAATAAGCAACATAGCAGAATCAGTAATTTACGGTCGCCTTGTTTATCGGAGTGCCTTGCCAGAAATTGACTGACCAGAATTCCCATAATAGCGCTACCGGTGAAGAAAAAACCTACCATTATAGGACGGGCTTTCAGTTCATCTGCGAGGAATATACTTAGGGTAGGAGTCTGAAGAGCGCCCGCAATACCCGTCAGAAAGGCGACAAGTAAAAATGCCGCGGCAGTGAGATCAAGTATTTTTGATGGAGTGGTAGCCGTTTTTTGCATTCTTCTGAATCACCGGGCGAAAAAATATAACTGAGTTACAAATAAGTACCAGTCGAATGAGTATTGTATTAAGAATTTTTGAGTATCGCTGATACAACCAGAAAGCAATGCTAGCGCAATATTATAGGGCCAGCAATTGAGATTATTAGTAAAAGCATGTTAAGAATTAATTACCGAATTTATATATTAATTATAGTAAGGCAATGAGCTATTTTTGATAGTAAAAATAAAACAAGTTGATTTGATATATTAAATGAACAAATTAATCTTGATGGCAGTCTGATTATTGGTGAAGTTTATAGTCAGTTTTTTTCGCCAGCGGTTAAAGAAATAGAATAGTCGTATAAAAAAGGGTGTTCTGGGGCGAGTAAAACAACATCTTCACCTTAATGGCGATACAGTTGGCTGAGAGTCAGCAGGGGGGCAAATCACCTGCAAATAAACACGGCGCATACTGGCGTGAATATCGCGGATGCGTTCGAGGACAGAAGAACCGACAGGCGGATTCTTCAGCCGCTCATCGTCCATCACAAAACCTTAGACCAGGTATTCCTGAAGCCGATTGAATATTGAGCAGTAGAAAATATCTGGATTGACAGTATTACAAGGGGTTGGAGAACGTCAGGAGAGGCATTTTGGCGGAAGATCACAGGAGTCGAATATGAGTGTTAATGTTTTGATTTTAAATGATTAACCCGTGTTGGATAAATGAGTAACCCCCATAAGAACCCCCAAATGACTTTGCGTAAGGGAATGAGGCTAAAATACACAATCGAATCAATTATTAGAGCTTTCTTATGAAGGTAACACTCCCGGATAGTGTTTCGCAATAATCTCATTCAGCCTGTCAACCAGTTCTGGTTTCCTGAACGTGATGTGTGCGGAGCCCTTCTTAAAGTATCTGATGCTGAACATCTCATCTTCATAGTCCTCTTTACCTTGAACAGACTGGATGTGGTCATCCAGATGAATGGTGATGTTTTCCCGGTTGTCGGGGATCGGTTTGCCGCTGAACAGGTGCAGCATTCTTTCCAGATCGGCAAGTCGATCGGCCTGTTGCCCGGTGATAAGATGAAACCCCCATCTGTCCCACCTTACCAGGTTGGTGACGATAATTTTACTGCCAAACTTGCAGGGGCAATTGGTTTTGTAATTCCAGCTCAGTCCCCTGAAGACGTTGATCACCCCTCGCTCAAACACTTCATCTTTGTTCTGGTGCAGTTGTTCAAATGTGCTCAGAATGTTCGCTTCACTGATTTCCGGAAAATTATCGTATTCCAGTGATCGGTACCATGTATCACGGGCCTGTGCATCCATTAAGGAAAGCATCCCTGAACGTTGCATCAGGTCACGCCAGATTTCGCGGTCAAGATTCCGGGTAATGGCTTTCATTGCCGTTTCAGGTTTCTCCATGAGCCAGCATCCGCAGCGAAAATCCTGTTTCATGGCCCAGTCCGGGGCAGTTTTACCTCCGATGCTTTCCGTCAGCACCGAGATTTCAGCCAGTTGCCGGATAAGTGTGTCGATTTGCAGCAGTGTATTCTTTCGTACAGCCAGAATGTGGCAGATTGAGGTGGAACAGATAACGTCCGTATGCCCGTTGACCACTTCCGGACGGGAGACTGTGATTTTAGACATAATCGATATTCCTTTTTGCAGATAAATGAAAACGCCAGCCCTGTTCAGGCTGGTGTCAGTGGAATGAAGTCTGGTGAGTGAGATGATGAGTAAGACTCACCGGTTCTGTTGCAGAAGCTGTAGTTGGCGCAGGGTACGGATATCTTCCCTGGCCTGTTCAATGCAGGGCAGCAGTGCTGCCGAATCCGTTTTATCTTCATCGTTGTCAAAGATAATCCCCGATTCGCAGTCGATATTGTCCTGCAGCCATGCAATCAGAATATCCAGTGCGGTTTCCGTGGTTAATGATTTCATGTTGTTCCTGGTTACCAGTCGAAAGTGGGTAAATCCGGCAGGCATTCGGCGTTGGCATCCAGATGAATGAGACTGACGGCATAACGTCGGGTAAGTGTGACAACCAGACGGCGGAACGTTTTTGACAGCCCCAGGCGCTTAAGCCGCAGAACCGGGTATGACCACGCACCGGTACGTAACAGATATCCGCTACCTGTGAAATGAATCCATTCTGATTCGCCAGTGTCATTCGTCTGATGTGACAGCGAGTACAGCCAGGCGTTGTCTTTTGCCGTGATATGCGCGGTACTGCAGCGTATGCCGGTCAGGGCAGCAAATGGTGGCGTGCAGTCTGTTGAGGCTCGGTCAGATTCATCAACAACACGAAGGGAGTGATCGTTATCGCAGACCACGTTAATCAGTTCAGCAAGCTCAATACCATCGACGTCAACGACAATGCGCCCCATGTTCAGTGCCTGTACGTTAACGCTGTCGGCTTCCAGCGTCAGGGCCAGTTTCATCATTTCGCCTCCGGATACTTACCCAGGGTAATGTTATTTACCGTTCTGTAATTGTCGCGGGTCATCAGGCCGGTCGCCCTGCGAGCCCGGAGGATATCGATGCTGTTTATTAACTGAGAGCGGGTACAGGCGCTGAATCCCGGCTGGTCGGTACGCACCAGCGCGTATTTTTCCACGAGAAAGTTCACCGCATCACACAGTGAAATACCTGCCTCAATATGCTGCTCAATCACACGTTCATCAGCGAACGGCGTGTCATTCAGCGTGAGGCCGTAGTGCTGGTCCAGCAGACGGCCAAGCAGTGTCTGCCAGATGGTGACGGGAGACGGGCAGCGCGATGCCTCCCGTACGTGTGTATCGGGTAATGTTTTCATACTGAAGATTTTCCTGATATGAGAGATTAAATTTTGAGGAGAGTGGTGCTGTAGCGCACCAGGCCGGAGCAGACGATTATTCCGGTGGTTTACTTTTTCGTTTCGGGCGTCGGATAAACAGCCATATAAACGTAACCACAGCTGCCGAGGGTGTCGGCTTCGCAGGTCAGCCCTCTGGTATACAGCGTGACGGTATGCTGATGGCAGGGGCTGAGTTCACCGCTGGTGAGCATGAGTTCCAGTTGTTTCATCAGCAGCGGAAAGGCCTGGTCCAGATGGTACGCATCCGCGTCGCTGAACTGGCCTCTGATACCGGCACGGTCTGCAAGGTAATGCAACTGATTGCCCTCCTGCACCAGACGGGCACCAAAACAGGGCGTCACTGTGCAGGGTAGCCCCCACCAGGGGCGGTCGTTATTGTCGTCGGGATAATTTGTCTCATGGAGCGACTCTGACACGATAAAATCCTCACAGAAAATCGGTTAAGAATGGTGTAACGATGACAGGTCAGCCGGCGCGCAGACCGGCTTCAGTAAAGGTGTATTCGTTGATGAGCAGGACCTCATCCACAGCGGCGTCTGAGGTCAGCCAGTCGTACTCGTTTTCCAACTGACGGTACAACCAGAAGGCCAGGCCGCGCAGGGCTTCGCTGACTGTAGCTTCCGCGTCGGCTGTCACAGTCTGACCAGTCGGACTGTTCCGGGTGACGGTGATATCCATGCTGTACGGATGGCAGTAACGTCCCCGGTGACTGATTTCAGCCTGCAGTTGCCAGAAGTTACGCTTCTGTACTGCCAGCAGGATATCCGCGATACGATGGAGTTCATGGGCCTGCGGGGCATACTCCCGGATTCTCCGGACTGTCGCTGGTTGCCAGAGCCAGCATCCTTCAAAACAGGCTCCGTCCCCCTGGCTGCAGAATCCGCTGAACCAGATGCACGGCTCTTCCATAAGCCTGCCGTTACTGAGCCGGAAAACGCGCTGGCGGAGGTTAATTCCGAAAATGTCACAGACCTCCCTGAAGTTCTCATACACGTTTTCATACCAGTTACTGTCAGCATGATGCTGACGGTACCCGTCGCGGGCTTTTTCCCGTGCCGGGCAGGAAAGTTTATCCAGCGTATACACTGTGATGGTGATAATGCTGCTCATCAGAATGCCCTTCCGGACTCAGTTCAGGGTGACGCTCATCAACCGGACATACGGGCCAAAACTGTCCTTACGGCGTTCTGCAAACACAGCCAGTACACCGGGAATATCCTGTACTTCACGGCCGGTATATGTATCCGTGTTACCGTGCCAGCGGTATTTACCGGTACAGAACGGAAAAAGACGGGATGCAGGATGCTGACGGTGAATACGCATGGCTTCACCACGGGTGATGATTTTCATGAGAATAGTCCTCCTGAATGTGAAAGTAAGAAACAGCTGAGAAAGAGAAACTGAAGTGATATGAAGGTGATTGTGACGGTGACGGGTTAAAGCAGACCATGTTCGGCAAAGGAGAAAACCTGGCTGCCACCGATTATCAGATGGTCCGGCACCCGGATATCCACCAGGGCCAGTGCCTGTACCAGACGTTCCGTAATAAGGCGGTCTGCCTTGCTGGGGGTGACTTCACCGGACGGGTGATTGTGTGCCAGCACCACGGCAGCGGCATTGTGGTACAGGGCGCGTTTAATCACTTCCCGGGGATGGACTTCCGTGCGGTTGATGGTGCCGGTGAAGAGGGTTTCACCGGCAATCAGCTGATTCTGGTTGTTCAGATACAGCACCCGGAACTCTTCACGCTCCAGTCCCGCCATGTTCAGAATCAGCCATTCCCGTGCCGCACGGGTGGAGGTGAAGGCCACGCCGGGTTCATGAAGATGGCGGTCCAGGGTTTTCAGGGCCCGTTGAATGAGGCTGCGCTCGCCGGGCGTCATCTCTCCGGGCAGAAAGGAAAGCTGTTGCATTGTGCTTCTCTCCATTCAGTCGATGATGCGCATAATGGCGCTGCATTCCGGATGCTGCAGGGCGTAATCCCGCAGCCGGTAATAATGGACCGTCATGGCATAACACTCCGTACGACAGGCATGATGACTGTACGTCATCAGACAGGCAGCAATGCCGGCGGCTTCCGGGCTCATTTCAGCGCGGTTACCGTTCATGGCATTGAACAGTACCCATGTTTCGTCATCATCGTCATCCGGTTCGGGTGCCATAAATGCCCCGCCGTTGTTCAGGGTGTACAGATTCCAGATACCACCGCAGTAGTCTTCGCACAGACGGTCCATCCAGCCGAAGACACGGGGCTCCAGGGTCACCCACTGTGGAATGAGGCCAAAGTGCTGCGGCCAGAAGCTGATGCGCTGTTCATCAGGGACGGGAGTGGCAACCAGTTGAGACTGGTTATTCCCTGATGCAGTGGTTACGGAAACAGAAGGTGTGGTGGAATTATGTGAAACGGTTGTCATGAGGTTATTCCTTATAAAAAGTAAATGAATGGAAGAAGCCCCGGGGCAGGAACAGATGTGAATCAGGACTGCACTTTCAGTGAAACAGCATCAGCGCAGGCTCTCCAGCAGCGTTTCTGCCATCACCCACAATGCGCGATTGAGCTTAATGTCCGTGTCGATGCTGTGAATGGCACGGGTGTGGATACGTTTTCCTTTAGCGCTGCGACCGGAAATCCCGCCTTTCAGCATATTCTCCTGGATGGTCTGATAAGCACTCCACAGGTCCTTACCGTAATCCTCCCGGCGTCGTGGCGTCAGAATGTCGGCGGTGGTGACGGGCTGATGTTCGTCACCATAACGGTAAGTCAGTGCCGCCTGTGCCAGCGCCTGGCGTGCCGGTGGCGGCAGGACCAGCGACTGCATGGCATCACGCTTCTCCTCTATCCGGTCAAACACGCCCACCACCTCGTAAGCCCCTTCAATGACTCTGTCCACCACATTTCCCCGGTGCGGAACACGCACTTCCCCCAGAGACTGACCACAGACGCATCCGTTCTGGCAGACGAACCTGAAGTAACCCGGCAGCATCTGGTAGCTGGAGGTACCGTCATGGGAGTTGAGCAGAATAATTTCAGGGACATGTTCTCCGTTTATCTCTCCGGCCCGCCGCAGACGCAGCATGTGTTTTGTGTATCCCCGGCGGCCCGGGTCGCGCACACGGGTCTGGCAGGCGAAGAATGGCTGAAAGCCTTCCCGCTGCAGGCTTTCCAGTACGGTGATGGTGGGGATGTACGTATAGTTCTGGCTTCGGGACGTGTGTTTATCTTCCCCGAAAATCCCCGGCACATAGTGCATCAGTTCTTCGTGTGTCAGCGGACGGTCACGGCGTATCTGGTTCGCATAACCAAAACGACTGGCTAATCGCATGATTTATTCCTTATGAATGAGTTAGCGGTATAAATGAAAAAGCCGCGTCTTGCGGAGAAGACGCGGCCTGACAGATGAAATGAATGACGTTTATTGTCTGAGAAGCCCTTCACTGGCGAGCCTCGCATTAAGCTGTTTTCCGGCATCAGGTTCAAAATTCCAGCACCGCCAGCGTAGCTGCCCTTCAGCATTGCGGATAACCAGCCGGAAATGCGTTCCCTGATCATCCTCAATAAGCACATTGCAGTAAGCTGTTGTGATGGTAAGTGCCTGTTCGCGAGAGAAGGACTTTCGGGTAGTAAACGGGACATATGTTTTGCAGAAGAAATCAGAGAAAAACGCCACCAGTACGGTGGCGCCAGTAATGAAATAAATACAAGGATATATTACTGAGGTGAGTTATCCCGGGGACGGGAGTCAGGCTCACCATAAATTATCCGGTGTTTTGCCAGCGATTCCGGCATGGTATTAATACAGTAATTGATGTAGAAAATGTGAAATAAAAATGTCCATACCGGATTCATTTTTAATTCAAAGCGGAACTGTGTCAGCGCATATTGTTGCAGAGCCGTTCTGGCTCTGAAAGCCCAGATGATGGTGAGGATAATCCAGACCAGTGAGATCAGCGTGGCAATGCCGTACATGGTTTCAGCACCGCGGCTGTAACCATAGACGTCACCGTATTCGTCGATCTGAACCGGAAAAGCCATTTTCAGCATGGCGGATATTCCCAGGCATACTGCCATCCAGATAATCATTGCAGGAGAGGAGAATCGCTGACGGGTTTCATCCATGATGGTATCCTGATATTTATACAGCCACATCAGTGGATAAACACCATATGTGGCGGCTCCCAGTAATACCAGATGCCATGTGGATGTATTCAGTTTTTCTTTTAACGATGAAATAGTGGAATCATTCATCACGGTTTCCTTATCATTAATTACGTGTGTGGAATTTTCAGAAATAAAATATTGTGTCGTCTTTAGCGAGCTGCTTCTCCTCTCACTGTGTAACCTTCAATAAAATCAGCCATATCCTCGTTGTCTTTGTGGCTGTTGTCAGGGAACTGCTCAATGGCGAACAATTCAGAGAAAGTATTTCTGCAGTTCAGGGTGGCAATCCGGGTTCCCTGGTTAAACACGAGAATGCCATCAAATGCCGGTGTTTCTCCGTCGTAGCGCTGCACAACCACATAGTCGTATGAACCTTTATGAAAACGCAGATATTTCAGTTTTCCTTTACCCCGGTTAAGATCGCGCCAGTAATGAAAGGCACTGACGCCAAACATACCTTCTTTTAATTCCAGCTCCAGCGTGCCGTCTTTTTTGAGAAGGTGGTAGGTGTAGGGAAAACCATCCTGTGCAAGAACAGACAGAGCCTTACCGTTTGTGAGCGTACAGTCTGCCAGTGCTGTCGCCGGGATCGCAGATTGCGAATCAGGTGCTGCTGGCCTGGCTTTTTCCGGTTCAGGGGAATTTTGCTCCCCGGACCCGGTATCGGTTTTCCCGGGAGAAGTGACGGTGGCATCGTAAGCCGGCGTCTGAATACGTGTATCCGGTGGATTGTTATTGGCGTCATTAAAACGCTTTGTCGTTGATGAATAGCCTGCCTGTTCGTTGGTGTAGCCGCCTGTAGGCATCCGTGATTTCTTACGCCATTCTCCATTCACTTTTTCATACCCGGATTCTGTCATCATCCGTTCCTGCAGACTGGTGATTTCTGTTTCAGGGGAGTGCGGTTGCCTGTCTCCGGAATACAGAAACTCGTCCAGTGTCATCTTTTTGTTCTTCCGGGTATCCGTGTGGATGAGAGATTTCGGAATAAATGTCTTACAGGCTTCGGTGAAGTTACCTTTACGGAAAGTGGCCGTTTTCCCTTCAATGGTAACGGTTGCTCCCATGAAGTGTGTGAAAGCCGGTATGGCACGGGCTGCCATATCCGGCGCTGTTCGGGGGGTATCCCCCAGCGTCACCATTCTGCGAAATCCCGTGGCGCTGTTACATACCATGAGAGATTTCCAGGTCTGGTCGTTGATTCTGGTAGTGATAAAGCGGGTTCCCGGAAAATCGAGATTATCCGGACATCCCTTGTCCATGCTTATAAAAACCATACCTTCATCAGAAATGAGGGCAGTTTCATTTCCTTCACTACTGATGGCCTGGCATGCGCCGTTTCTGATTTCCCAGTTGTCGGTAAAATAGTCGCAACCGGTAAGAACGGATATTGCCGAAGCTATCATCAGGGAATGACGTAATACCCGCATGTTCAGTTTTTTGTTCAGCATATTGTCTCCATACCTGTCGGAACGGCTTTGGCAGGCCGGCGATCACAGGTTAAAGGTGTTGATAAGTTTATGGATGAAAGGGAAATGTGGCAGAGCGGAGATAAAACGCTCTTCAGCGACCAGACTGTGGATGTGGTCTCTCCGTTCAAACCGTTCTGATGTCAGGCTGACCGATTTGATGTCTGCCAGGGGAAAGACCCGTAGTTTTCCCTTCTGTAACGCGATCAGATACCAGCTTCCGCTGTAATAAATGAGCCGGCAGGGTTCCAGTGACGGATACCATCGCTCAGTCACCAGCGAGATGTGGATGCACTGTCTTATTGCCAGGATGAGTTGCGAGAAACACTCTGGGAGTGTTGCAGTGATATCCGGCGCCGGTAGCCAGATAAGGCAGGGAGAGGGCTCCTGGTTGTCGGTAAGACAGGTTATCAGTCGTCCGTTCCGGAGCGGAAGTATCCGTGCGATCCCCGTATTCTGTATAAATGAAAGCATTTCAGGGATCGCGCCCGGGTTGCTCTGCCGTCTGAGACTGTACCGGCCATTTCTGTACTCTAAGTCCAGGTGAACCAGACGCTGATGAAAATCGCGCTGTAAGGTACGTTCTGTAACACCAAATTCATCTGACAGTGTCTTTAGTGACAGAGATTCTCCGGCCATCAGTCGGCTGATAATGAGTGATAAGCGAACCGCCAGGCGATCATGCCGGGAACTATTATCAGACATAGATGTGCACTCCGTAAGAAAACATCTTTTATTTCATGATGTTATTATGCATCATGATGTTGAAAGGATGTGTCGCATCCGAATAATCAGGAATAAAATGCAGCAGAAAAAATATTCCTTTAATTATCTGATTTTTAAGCAGGGTTTCATAAAAAGAAGAATGCTTGTTAATCCAGCGACACATCCTGTCGGCGTGAGTGTGTCAGAACAGACGATCCCACAGTGTGACCAGCAGGTGGATAATGCGGTCCCGGGCTTTACGCAGAAGCTGTAACATCCAGGCCGGAAAGCTGAACCGGGCAACGGCGTCGTCAAAGCTTTTCCCGATGGTTTCACCAAAAGTCTGTTGTGCGTGTTTCCGGGCCTGTTCAGAGCGGTTTTCCCCCCGGATATGTGAATAAACTGCGCTGGTTGCCTGTGGTGGCAGTGCGTGGATCATCAGCGACACAAACGCCGGAAGGTTCCAGCCGACAGGTGCGGCAACGGAGAGTACCGGAAATGATGACGGGAACAGGGTGGCCACCCGGGCTGTTACTGTCGCCAGTGAGACTTCCTGTTGACGGGACGGGCATTTTTCTGTGGCATTCCATTCTTCAGCAGGAAACACGCGATCGGCATGGCTGAGAACAAACAGAAAACGCGAGGGATCTGCACCTTCATTCAGTAAAAACTGATGCATGGCAATATCGGCAGCATACGCACGTTCATCAGCCCGCAGGATCCAGATAATCAGATCCAGTTCCGGCAGTAACTGACGATAAAGCTCCCGGTATTCCTGATCATGTTGCGGTGTCTCACCAATGCCGGGCAGATCGACCAGCGTCATTCTGCGTTCACCGAGCTGCAGGGTAAGACGATGAGCCTGGCGGGTGCAGCCGTTCAGGGGATGTGTGGCGCAGATACGGGACTGAAAAATGGCATTACACAGACTGCTTTTGCCAGTGCCGGATTTACCCATAATGCCAATCACGGGCTCGTAATGAATAACACCGTGGAGATGTTCAAGGATTTTCTGGCGTATTTCTTCAGGAAGAAACGTCAGATATGATTTCACTTGCGCGGAGAGGGAAGAATGGCTGAATGGCATACCGGTATCCTGTTGATTTCATTGAACCGGATCACACTAATCCGGTTTATCATTCAGGTAATATGGGTGTGAAAATTTTTCCATTGACGGGAAGAAGAGTATGGCTAAAAACAAAGGTATCTGTCGGAATAAAAAATGCAGTAATCCTGTTTCAGAATTTGATGAGGCAAATGCCTTAAGGTTATGCGATGATCATTATAAGCTATGGAAGCGAAATAAAGAGAATCGTCGGGCCAGGAATATTTGTCGTATAATTAGTAGATATGACAAAAGTCTGGACTGGGAGATATTTTATAGAGTAAGAGATGCTGCAAAAAATAAAACGGGAAAGAGAATTATTGAGGACGCAAAAATATTACATCAATGGCGTGCTTCAAAGCAAGTAAGAAAAAGTTTTCACAAGGGTGTGCTTCGGTCACGGGAATGGCTTAATACACAGGAGTTACTGAGCAGAAAACATATATCTGTTACAGGTGAACTATTTAAATTTTACATAAAAGATATTATCAGATTATATTGCTATAAGTTTCTCTACAGCAGAGAATATCTTAATGAAAACGCATACAAAAAACGATATCAGAGAGATATTCACCCCAGAAAAGTTAATGTTCCGATACTGCAACTTGAAGTTGCATGGATAAATAATAATTGTCGCTCAAGTGATTCAAGCACTGATATTATTATCCTTCCGAGGATGATAAGAAGAATGGTTGTATTTAATTATACGAAGATAAATAAACAATTAGAGAAAGTGTTGGGGGGGATAGCACGAAAACAAACCTCAGAAAGGAATAAAGGTGGTCTCTATACCAGAATAAAAAAAGAAAGTGACTTTCTTTCTATGGATAGATTTATGGTGGAAATAGAAAATATCATAAGACCTGAAAGGTTTCCGACATCAATTTATCCAGTCTTTTCACATTCATTTATTGAACGAGATCTTCCGCTACTGAATCTTGCCAGATCACAGTATAAAAGAGCAATAAGTAAAAGAGTGGCGAATTCAATTTTTTATACTTTGCAAAAAACTAACGTGGCATTATGGCTATATCTTGAAATGTTTGCTCTGGTGGCATTCATTAAACTGTATACAGGAAAAGGTTTTGAATTCATAAAGAACATGTGTGTATTTATCGATTATGAGAAAGGGATAATAAAACCCACACATGAAGAACTGCTGGGTGAAATTAAGCGTAACATTCAAGTGAATTTTAAGGTGAATCCTGATAATTTTCCAGAGTTAATAGACATATACAATTCATGCTTTAGTGAAAATATATTGTCATATGATGTTAAGGATGGTGATTTTAAATGGCGTTCATGATGTAAAAATATTAATTTCACATTACATATTAATTATCCACAAAAAACATATAAATAATTTCAATGAGTTACATGTAAAATATGCTGATGATTAGCCAGATTAGTATGTTTATGCAATGTGATGCTTAACGCTTACAGATAATAACATATTCATATGGGTTATATATCATAATATTCAATAATCATGATATGCTAATCTGATTATGGATAAAATTCACTGAATGACGTCATATTATGATTGGCAGTGTTTCCTGTATACGATGACTTATCTCTCCCGCATCATATGGAGGCACGTTTCTTAGGAAAAGTGACGGGGTTACAGAAGCCAATTACGATAGTTTGTTGTAGAGTTTTCACGAGTTTTTGTTGTTCTGAAGACGGAATCAGAAAAATAATTCCAGAGTAAAACTGTCTGTTTTTTTGACCAGTAAAGATCCATGCTGGCCGTGAAAAACTGAAATCAACACTCAGTCTGCATGGATGTCTGAAGATGTTGAGAATGTCGGTATGATACTATATACACATATTTTACTAAGTATTATATACACGTATTTTACTAAGTATTTTTACTAAGCATTTCAGTAAGTGTTATACACGTATTTTCATAAACAATTCTACAAGTGTTTTCATTAAGTATTGTTATACACATCCAGTTTAGTAAATCTTTACGTTAACTAAATCAGTTTAATGCTGCTGTAAAACCTTTCTGCTTCAGCAATCAATCTGCTATTCGATTTTACTGATGTTACATTTAACCTTTTATGAGTTTTCGTGTTTTTAGTCGTTAACCTGAGACAAGTGTTTTTATGTAAAACGCAAATCCGGCTGAGATAACCTGGCGTGATTTACTGTGTGCTTACGATGATTTTGTTAAATGGTTTTATGGATGATTTTGTAACGATGAGATTGATGAGGTGATTAACTGGCCCTGGTGTTTTTTCTCAGCACAAGGCGATTATCTTCATCATAAGACTCTTTTCAGAAAAAGCGTGATGATTGGTTTTGGTGTTTTGATTCAGATGAGGATCTGCCAATGATTATGACGTATTGTGAGAAATAACCCCTTCAGAATGTTGGAGCATGCTCTTACACAAACTGTTTTTCTAAAATTAAGGGAACAGTTTAAAGATTATAAACTGTTCATCTTCTTCAGGATTAAGCTACATTGTTGGTGTGACTGACAGGATTGTTTTCTTCCCCTGACTCTGGGCTTAACAGTCCCTGGCGTTGTAGATATTCACTGACTGACATTCCAGAACTACGGATCCTGTCAGAGATTTTACGAAATTGATCCTTCCATTCTGCAGGTAATTTCTTAATTTGTCTGACTTTACAGGCTACACTGTACGGGGTTCGCCCTAGTTTCTCTGCCAGCCAGAAAAGGTGTTTACCAATTTCATCGTCCGGTACATCCTCCAGAACATCTCGTAATAAACTCTCGTCTACCTCATTCCATGCCACACCAGCATTTGGGAAACGAGGATCGATCTCTCTTTCCTTCTTCTCCTTCTTACGCTCTTTTCGGGATGATACAGATACGACAGAACGTTCTTTTACTGCTGTAATTGCCATAACTGCATTGAGCAGAGATCTGCGCTCCACATCGTTCAGCATTTTTCCTTCACAGATCAAATCATTCAGGATGTCAATGACTAGATTCAGACTTTCTTCTGTTAGCTTCATATTTCAGACCTTGAAGTATGTAGATAATCAGCACAACTACTAATGTGATAAATATCAGAAGATAATTTACAGGTAAACCGGAAAATACATCTGAAGAATAAAGGCGTCAGCTTAACGTTTCAGCCAGTTTGTGAGCTGATTGAGGGACAGCGATGACATTAACGGGAATTACTTCCCCATAGCTCTGAGCTTATTTTTCACCTTGGCAACATATAGTGGCTACTGCCGCATGGTTCTGGAGTAGATATCTTACTGTTCGTAGAATTGTGCTTACTGGTCAGGCCAGCGTACAGGCATTCCGTGCGATCAATAGAGTACTGGTTTTTTAGTCTTCTGTTACCCATCAGGATGTTAGTGTAGATTCCGGTGTATTCGATCAGTTGTTCGGCGAATCAGCGATCGATCACGATGCGATTTCGCATGTTAGGGATGCTGGTATGATTACTCGCTGAAAAATAATGTGAAAAGGCAGTTTTTCTTTAGACATTTAGCTCATTCATGCTGTTGTTTTACGTTTTGCTGTCGTGTGCAGGATTATCTTTTCGTTACGGGACGATTCATTTCGTTTTAATCAGGAGCTATTGGCGTTGCTCATTGGTGGGATGCCGTAAAGTTTTACCGCGGCGATTAATGATGTGAAGTCAATCCAAATCAACGGAGATCTCTCATCATGAATCAACCAATACACAATGCTTACTGGTTATCCCGTTTTGAAAGTATTCTCAACAGTGCCCTGGCGCAACACCGTGCCGTCTCGTTAATCCGGGTGGATTTACGTTTCCCTGAGTATATGCCAGCCACCATCATGGATACCGATTTAGATTCAGCGGTGATTTCTCGTTTTTTCGAATCCCTGAAAGCCAAAATCCAGGCTTACCAGCGGAAAAAACGACGTGCCAACAAGCGTGTGCGTGCAACCACCCTGCATTATTTCTGGTGTCGGGAGTTTGGCAAGGAAAAAGGCAGGAAACATTATCACGTGATATTACTGCTCAACAAAGATACCTGGTGCTCGCCGGGGGATTTCACCGTTCCTTCTTCGCTGGCGACGCTGATCCAGCTGGCATGGTGTAGTGCTCTGCATCTTGAGCCCTGGCAAGGCGATGGCCTGGTCCATTTTTCCAGGCGGACTCCTTCCCGTAAACCAACATCGTCTGATGCTCGCCCTTCTTCCGATGATACGCCTGTGCCTGGTGGATGTTCTGATACCCGGAAGGATTCTGACAAAAAATCTGGTGGATCCGCTGTTCTCTGGATCAAGCGTGGTGATGTGGAAGCGATGCAGAAAGCCCGGAACAGAGCCCTTTATCTCGTGAAGTATGAGACGAAGCAGCATGACGGTTCCGGGCAACGTAATTATGGTTGCAGTCGTGGGCCGGGGCGTCTTCTGGATGGCAGGTGAAGCCTGTAAAACGGCATCTGGTGCCTGAGCATACATCACGTAATTAACTGTCTTGATCAACAAAATTATGGAGTAACCTGATGGCAGGATTCATTACATTTCTTTGTTCTTTCTGAGCATCGCATTCAGGATAGCCAGCAGTTTACGCATACAGGCTACCAGCACCGCCGTAGTCATTACGCCGATGCCTTTAATGTTGCTCAGGTGCTCAGCTGGTTCTTTAAAATAGTTCCGGATGTGGGGGGGCATCTTCCAGCGCTTTGATGATATTAATGTTTTTTTGCTTTGCGGGTGAGCCGGGTACAACCTGTTTCGCTCAGTAACTGGCATAGCGATCAACTGGCGTCTGTGAACGACTATGGCATTAAGAACCTGACGTTCTGCATCCGGCAAAGTCCGGATAAAGCGGTTTCGTTCCGGATGGTAATTAATAACTGCAGCCATCTGGGCAAAAACCCGCGCATCAATGCGGTCAGTCTTCGCCAGATATCCCATCGCACGGGCAAAGTCACGAGCTTGCCTGGGGTTAACTACGGCGATCTCAAAACCTTCGGGCTGAAACGTACAGGTTATGGCAGCCTTCCATCAACACAAAGGCTATATCGTGCTGCCTCAGTTCAACGATGATGAAATCAAAGCTGTCAGCACCACTGGCAACAGAAAACAGTTCAATAGTGTTGCTGGCGGCAATATCCAGCGTTGTTTTGGACACATCGGTATCAACACAAAGTGGATTTGGCAGACTCATTATTGCCCATTCTTGCTAATGCGTTATGGAGTACGGACAACTGTTCGGGTTTCAGATGAGTGGCCAGTGTATGCGCCATTTGCTTACATACGGGCTTAAACCCTAAGGGGCACCAGGCTGCATACGCTTTGCCAAATCTGTTCGCTGCTCATGATAACGAAGAACCTGGATACAAGGTGGAAGATCCTCAACGCTCAGGGGCGTAATGTTCCCTGTGTTTCATGCTCCCATCGTTTGTTGCTGTGGTGCCAGACTTCCGAGGCACCTCCATGTCGTTTTGCTTTTGTCAGCATCATAAATGCGTCGGGACTGGTGAATGGATACAAGCCATTTTATTATCGACGTCAGCGAACATACTCACAATGTCGGTATGTTTCTGAACTGAACAGTAAGTTTTGCGTTGATTACAGTATGCGAAGGAGGTCCATTACAATGAATCCCGATTATGTGCAATCCTTGCAGACATCCCACTACTTCCCAGCTGATTTAACCTACAGATTATTTCCTGGTGAGCTTGCGTATCTCATTGACGACTTATATGAAAGTACCCAACTTCCGCTGGAGCTCATTTTTAATACTGTACTGGCAACGCTCTCACTCTCCTGTCAGTCACTGGTTGACGTTGTTCATCCTCACACCAACATGCCGGAACCCTGCTCACTTTATCTGTTGGCAATCGCAGAGCCAGGCGCGGGAAAAACAACGATAAACAGACTGGTGATGAACCCCTGTTACGAATTTGCCGATCGACTCATTCAACAATACGAAGAGAGAAACAAAGATTATAAGACTGAACTACAGATCTGGAATACCCGGCAGAAAGCGCTTGCTGCCAATTTAAGAAAGGCAGTTAACCGGGGGTATCCGGGGGAACAGGAAGAAGAGGCGCTGCGTAATCACGAAAGAAATAAACCGACACGTCCGGTTAGACCGAATTTTATCTATGAAGATGTTTCGCTTAAAGCGCTTGTGGAAGGGCTCAATGAACATCCTGAGGCAGGGGTTATTTCTGATGAGGCGGTCACTTTTTTCAGAAGTTATCTGAAAAATTATCCGGGCCTGTTGAATAAAGCATGGAGTGGACAACCGTTTGATTTTGGACGGGCTGACGAGAAATACCATATCGCGCCACGTCTGACATTTTCGTTAATGTCCCAGCCGGATGTCTTTACGAATTATATAAATAAAAATGACGTACTGGCGTGGGGAAGCGGATTTCTTTCCCGGTTTCTGTTCAGTCAGGTTGTAAGTTCTTCCTGGATACGTGATTATACGAGAGGTGAGTTCAGAACAATATCAACCCTGGAGAACTTTCATAAAAAGATTAACGGATTCCTGTTAAACCACAATATTAATTTCCCCGGCATGAGCACCGAAAGGAAGACATTAAAACTTGCGAAGAAAGCGTTGGGGGAGTGGCAGGAAAACCAGATTAAGATTGAAAGAAAAGCGCTTGCAGGCGGGGAGTGGGAACACATCAGAGATATTGTTCTGAAAGCAGGTTCTAATATACTGAGGATAGCGGGTTTATTCACCTGTTATTGCTATAAAGATGCTGAGGAAATTGAATCAATTGCGCTTTTTAAAGCTATGCATCTCATGGACTGGTATCTGGAGGAGGCGAGCACAATATTTTATCCCATGTCTGAACGATGCCAGTTTGAACAGGATAGCCGTGAGCTGTATATATGGATTATGACCCGAATCAAACAGAATAACTGGTGTGCTATCAGGAAAACAGACATTGAAAGATATGGTCCCAATCGACTGAGAAGAGCAGAAAAACTTACACCTGTACTCAATCAGTTAATCTGTCAGGGGTATTTATGTATCATCAGAATGCGATCGCATCAGGCACTTTATGTTTCTGTTTATTGTAACAATGGTTACCTCCTTCCTTTAGGCGCAATGTATTACGAACAGTTTGATATTGTTCCACCCGAGAATAGTCATAATGCGAAAACATATCACGTTAATATTTCACCGGAATTAATTCCGTCATTTGCGTCACCTTTTTCAGACTATAGCTTATTTTGAAATAACCTCACACAGATAAAACAAAACCAACCAACCTTCATTCGGAGGTTGGTGATAAGGCGTTTTGCATATCCTGCACCTATGCAAATGTTCACCAATTATGGGGAGTGAATGAGAATTTCTCTGAAAAAATCGCTACTGTAGCAACAGTAGCAGCACATGCACCATATCTGTGATTTAATTTTGTTTTCATAATGACCTGCTGTCAGAGCTGGTTGAATACAGGAGTGTGCGCACTGATGGAAGCATGGTTTTCGTTTTTTATTGATCGAAAGTGAATCGAAAGATTATTTTTAACATAGATTAAAGCTAATCATTAACCATGTTGTGTGAGTTTTTATATATAACTTTGTTTGATTTTTGTCGTGATGAGTGCAGGTGTATATGATAATGTCGGTCTCTGCCTGAATAATGAATGGTTATCACTGTTACTGAAAAGAGATGCTGTTCAGGTTTGCATTTCAATAGGAGAGTGAAGAAAAACGATTTGATATTTTTTCTGTAAGATAATGGTTTTGTCATGTTCGTATTCAGAACGGATGATTTCTTATTTTTACTCATCAAACATGGATAACTTTAATTTAGGTTTATTACTATAATTAGTATTTATCCCTTTATTTATCATCCATCTCTGCCCTTCATTTTTCCTCTCTGTCTTTACACATTCCATTACTCTTATCCTCATCCAATTATATTCACTCCCTTCCTTGTCTAATCTTCATTGTCACCATTATCATGGTATCCACCTTCTCCATTCCCCAATCATAACTACTGTAACTCATATGATACTCAGATAAGTTATTCTCTACTACGCTATTGCTGATATCCATCTATTCCTGTTTTCAGTAAAATAATAATTTATTTTAATTTTATCCATCATGAGCTGTATTTGCTTAACAATGATTGTTTATCTGATATGTTTTAACCATTCTGGTAAATATCAATACTTCTGTCATCACTGATTAACTGAATGTTTACTCTTTGATAAGGTATCCATGATTTCGTCATGTTTAACAGCGCAGGATAAACAACAGAATCAACAGAGTGAATTCCTGATTATGTTTGTTTCGGGGTGTATTGTTTAAGATGCAGGGTAAAAATCATGCCAGTGATATTTTTTACTCTGGTAATGTGTGCGGTTAACGTTCATGTCCTTAAGAACAGATTGGATGAGGGCGTATAAGTTTATTGCGTTGGCCTTGTACACGTTTTTTCAGACTCACTGAGAGCAGGTTTGTAGTTTATGATGGTGATTAGTCGTAATATGTTTCTTGAACTTCTGAACGTGGGTTTTTATCGCGTGTTTTGCAGTATTTCGTGATGTTTTATTGAGTCTGTATTTTATTCGCTCCTCGTTTATCTCTTCTCTTTAGCTAATACCATCAGATAATCCATTTCTTTCTGCATAATGCTGCGTATCGTTAATAACTCGTCGTATCCATTCTGCTACAGCATGCCTGATAAATACCATCTGTAAGTTATTACCGTTTTAGATCTGATTATGAGCGAAAGCATTAATTCGCTCACAGAGCTTAAAAAATCATTAACTTTCAGGAGTCATCAACATGCCTAAATCTTACACACCAAACTGGTTTTTTACCGCTTTACTTGACAATCACATCAATCAAATGCTGGCACGTTATTCCTGCCTGCGAGCTTTACGGATGGATTTCTTCTACAGGAAAGATACGCCTGATTTCTTACAACCTGATCATCGCTGGCTTGAATTGCAGTTGCGTATGCTGCTGGAGCAGGTGGAACAATTTGAAAATATTGTTGGCTTCTTCTGGGTGATTGAATGGACGGCTGATCATGGTTTTCATGCGCATGTGGTCTTCTGGATCGATCGTCAGAGGGTTAAAAAAATATATCCCTTTGCGGAGCGGATTACGGAATGCTGGCGGTCTATTACGCATAACAGCGGTTCGGCACACCGCTGTACATATCAGCCGCATTATACATACAACATCAACATTCCTGTGCGCCACAATGATTCCCAGAGCATCGATAATATTCGCGGTGCCCTGCATTATCTGGCGAAAGAAGAACAAAAAGACGGGCTGTGTGCCTACGGTTGCAGTGAAGTTCCTGAGCGTCCTGCTGCAGGGCGTCCTCGTAAGCCTCACTTCTGAAGCTTAAGGCCTGAGCCTCCGCTCCTGGAAACACTCCGTCGGTAAAAATCTACCGCCTTGATTAATAATGTGAATCGAAGTCAACGGAGATCATTCATCCTGAACCTGCATCCAGTGTTCTTTCCCTTATCTTCCCGTTCTGTTTCGGTTCTTCACGTATTCCATCAACCCCATCCGCAAACCATAACACGTCAGCTCATTCACGGGCAGGACGCGTTGTGGGCTGCGCATAACGGAGCATATCTTATGAATGCTATCCCTTATTTCGACTATAGCCTGGCCCCCTTCTGGCCATCTTATCAGAACAAAGTCGTCGGCGTTCTCAATCGTGCGCTGCGCGAGCAGTCCGGCTCCCGGGTGCGGCGGATCCTGCTTCGTCTGCCGTGGGAACATGACAACGCCTTCAACAGCAGACAGACCTGGTTTGGTATGGATTTTATCGAAACCGTCAGCGCGCTGATGAATGCAACGCCCGGGCGTGACCTCTGCTGGCTCCTGACCCGTCATCCAGAAAAGCCGGAATACCACGTGGTGCTGTGCGTCAGACAGGAGTATTTCGACGGTCCTGAACTGGACAGGTTGATTCTGGATGCCTGGAGCAACGTACTGGGCTTCGCGTCACCGGGTGAAGCGGCACCGTACCAGAAACAGATAACACGGGATGTGGTACTGGATCGCCGGTCACCGGACTGCGAAACCCTGTTTAAGGACCTTATCTGGGCGTTCAGTGATTTCGCCCGCGATCGCCGTGGAGTGTGCGATCCGGAAGCCCGTTGCCTCGCCGGTAATCCCGGCTATCCCGGATCTGCAGGACCGTTCTGAGAATACGGCTCAGCATCTTTCCCCACATTCGCACAACCTTCATAAATCTCACAGAGGATATTCTGACCATGTTGACCTCAATGACAGGCCACGACAGCGTGTTGCTGCGTGCCGACGATCCCCTGATCGACATGAACTACATCACCAGTTTCACCGGCATGACCGATAAATGGTTTTACAGGCTGATCAGTGAAGGCCATTTCCCGAAACCCATCAAACTGGGTCGCAGCAGCCGCTGGTACAAAAGTGAAGTGGAGCAGTGGATGCAGCAACGAATCGAGGAATCCCGGGGGGCAGCAGCATGAAACGTGTTGTAATGCCGGTACGCTGGCAATGTGCAAAATGCTGGCGCTGGTATTGTGGAAATCAGCCCTGCCCCTAGTGCTGGCGCTGACAACTCCCGCTCATCTTTCAGCTGGCTCCTCTGGTCAGCCAACTGTTTGTCATCATTTCCTGACTGATTCGTCATTCCCTTCGTCCCGCCAGTCACTGGTGTTTGTATCGTACCGTGCCGGTGTTGATGTGCGCTTTCCGTGCGTCTGCACCGGCTTAACAAAATTCAACAGGGTTTGAAAAGGAACATTTCGTGCAAATAACCGAAGCTTTAATTTCAGAGCCGGGAGACATCCGGCGTTTTGTTCAGCAGGCGGTGGACCACTGGCCACATCTGCTGGCATTTCACTTCACACTCCATTCGGCAGAAGGAAACATCAACGGGCAACAGATTCATGCATTCTGTACTTCCTTTTACCGACAGGTGCACGAACGTATTACTGAGCGTAATCACACGACCAGTCCATCCTCGCCGGTGGTGTTACGCTGGTTGCGGGAACAGCATGGAGGAGCAACAATGCGATGCCTGTTGCTGCTCAGCCAGACGAGCATTTGTCATCCGCGAGCCAGTGTGACAGTTGATGAAGAATGTTCACAACTGGTGGATTTACTACAACAGTCCTGGCAGGTGATAAGCGCTGGCGGACAATGCCGGGTGGAAAAGTGTTTTCAGGTCGCCCGGGGTGATACATCCGGCCAGTATGTTGCGTTAAAAACAGTCGCATTGTCTCTGGGGTTACCGGTTGTGACCGCCATTACCCATCGTCCGGTACAGCGCAGTACATTGATTACAGCTTAGTGAATCAACGCGTTCTGGCTTTTCGTCGGTCATTCAGCATCATTAAACGGGTCTCTGCCTCTTTCTGTTCATGTGGTGTCACCTCCCCGCACGGTTGCCCCTTCAGGTCGTAACGGGCGCCACCTGCCATTAACGCACGGTAATAGCGCGGAGACTGCACATAAGACGCCATTGCCGCGCGTAATGTACCTGCGCCAAACGCCAGTTCTCTGATGGCGATATCCTGTATCAGGTCGTCAGTTATCCCCACTTTAAGCGGTTTTGGTTTTTCCCGGCTGAATAACTCAGGCCAGAGCTCCACAAGGCGATTAATACGCTTACGGTTTTTACGCTGGCGTTTTGTTATATGCCGCCACGGTGTTTTATCAGCGGGTTTCTGTTTATCATTCAGCCGGAGGAGTGGTGTGGGTTTTATCTTGTATTTCGTGGTCGTTTTATCCTGCTGTGGTACTGTCTGTTCGGTTTCCTGTTGTTTGCTGTAAATCCCCTTTGATTTGCGGCTAATGGTCAGCGTTATCATCAGTATTGTTACCTCGTGCTGTCAATGGAAGTGGTACCTCATCCGGTATCTGAAAATGTTTTCCGGTGGATGATATAATGAATTTCATGTAAGACATGCTGCTGTCGGTATTGTTCAGAGCCGGGCGTAGTGATGTATTCGTTATCAGACGGAAGAGGCAGCGCCTGTGATATAAGACGGTTGGCATTTGAATCTATCATGATTGAAGCGCCGGCTCCGTCCCGTCCGATAGAGTGTGGTATAGCGAGCCCCGGGTTACTTGTTCGTGTGTTAACGCCACGCTTTTTGACCTCAACCGAATCATCTTTTTTGCACAAAGCCAGGAGGCCATGTACGGGTACGGATACAGAGCTGCAACCACTCGTTAATGTCAGAACAACGGAAGCCCGGCAAACGGGGAGTCATTTCATACAGATGGAGTATGTTTACTGAAATAAAAAACCACCTCCATACAGAGGTGGCGTACAAATGCACTAAATCAGAAACTCAACAAATACTGGAAGCGGTAATTATGCTTCTGATAATACTGCAACACCATACCCTGCACACGAAACTTTCCCTCGTCGGAACACATTTCGGATTTTTTATATTCCGTAATAAAAAAATCCGGGCAACCAGGCCCGGATAAAATTACGTCTCAATGTAAGGAGGTTATCATTCGCATTTCATGTCACAATGGCCAGTCACCTGATACTGACGGGCCGGATATTATCACATATCTCTTTCACTGTTATTACGGCGTAATATTTTCAGACTTTTTCCTCTGTTGCTGTCACGCACCGGAAATTCTGTACTTTTATCTTATCACCAAAAGAGCGCCCCGGCTCTTTGGGAATGGAAAGCATCTTCTCACACTCTGCCCGGGTCATTTTATTTCCGGAGTAACGAGTCCAGAATACCGGTGGATTGCCCGGCTTTATTATCGTTGCCGTAATTTTATAACGAACCGCCATACCTCATCTCTGCAATCAGCATATCTTCGGCTGAGCCATCACCGGTGACGTAAGCGCGAAAAAAAGTCAGCAGTATGGCAATGGCTCATGCGAAGACAGGCTAAAAAGGCCCGCGTTTTTCGCGGGCAAATCGTCCTGAGTAATGATGCACAATAAAACAATTCCGGCAAATTCCGCCCGTTGCTTCCGCTGATTTCAGATCCCTGAACGATATTTTAAGATTTTTCCTTTCTCTGCCAGCGTCAGAAACAAAAAACCGCACCGGAGTGCGGCAAACGGAAAATGCCGGAAAGTGTATTATAAGGCTGCATACAAAAAGTGTCTGCCCGGTAATAATAAACACATATCACGCTGTCACCTTTTGTTATTGCCTGATTTATTTTTTTCAGACTTTTCCATACCCCGTTCCTCAGTGGATGTCCGGGAGCGGAATACATCCCGCGAGTCCGGCTGTGGCTGGTCCGTCGGGGAGATTCACATCAGACCATCGCCCCCTGTTGCGCCAGACTGTCCCTTTGCTGTCAGGGTGTTTTGTTCGTCAGGTGTTTCCTGGTGTTTGTTGTTAATTTACTGTTTTGAGAAACATCTTTCTTCTTTTTGTGTGTTTTATTGCGTTCCTCCTTTCATGTCTTTCTCATATCCTGAAATTCACTTAAATGCTGTTGAATTGTCACGCATTGCAATTTTCAATGACTGAAATCAAAAATTGCTATTTTTTAAGCTAACCAACTGTATTAAAAGCATTCAGTGGAATAATTTTCTGCACTTTTCCATTGATTATGGTTATAAGTTTTGCAATGTGCTGGTTTTGCGATATTAAACAGAATAAAGAACTGCATATTTGCGTTATATCGATCGATGTATCTGTCATATTGAGATTTTGCAGATCTTCGTCCTATAATGATCAAAATTAAATCAGCGCACAAGGGGAGGCATCTGCGGTGATGGAACCCCTGAGATGCAGGTTTCACAGGA
>ERZ1034915.7-NODE-7-length-134242-cov-18.492171_pt1 | contig 134242 bp, 124 predicted proteins | sample MGYA00520592_ERZ1034915 | MGnify/ENA primary metagenome ERZ1034915 (study PRJEB33766, sample SAMN09781787) | gut metagenome | biome: gut microbiome | host: Homo sapiens | place: Madagascar | study: EMG produced TPA metagenomics assembly of the PRJNA485056 data set... | reverse complement strand
TGATCCCTACTGAGGCAGTATAAGGCGCGACAGATTATCTGCTAATGAATGAGAGTATTATGATGGATAAAATTTCGGATGTGACACGGCAAGACATCATTGACGTTATCCGCAATGGATTTGTAGTGTCTTTTGACGAGCCACAATATGATAGTATAAGTGGTAACTATATTGTCAGTTACAGAGCTAAAATATCCTATCATGGCCGACTGGACGAGCTTGGATTTTTGGAAAGGCTGTATGACTTAGACAATATGCCCTCGAATGATAGTCGCTATTCTAATGCGCATGGAGACATAAGTTGTCATCTCAGATTTGGTGATTACGAAGATGAATACTGGATCTTTCAGGATGAACGATTTTCTTTGCGCCAAGGCGATGGTGACGAAGCTTTATTACATTTTTTGTGTATGATGCTGCATCCGTCAGTTCGGATAGAAAATTCGCAGTGGAGAGACTATCTTCAGAAGTTTAATGAATTACTTCGTGAAGATGGCTACGAACTCTACCCTGCAAAGAAAATATCGGGTGGCGATATATATGCTCATTGCTCCAGCATTTGCGAAACCACCGGCCAGCAAGTGCAGGCCGTACCGATGCCGATTATGACGCGCTGTTCACCAAGGATAAGCCCATCATCTTCGCGTTCCACGGCTATCCCACGCTGGTGCGTGAGCTGACCTACGAGCGCACCAACCGCAACCTGAGTGTCCACGGCTACAAGGAGGAAGGCACCATCACCACGCCGTTTGATATGCGCGTGCAGAACGAGATTGACCGCTTCCATCTGGTCAAGGATGCGCTGCTGCATCTGCCCCAGCTGGGCAACCGCGGTGCGTACCCCATCCGGCAGATGAACGACAAGCTGGTCGCACACAAGAACTACATCCACGAGAGCGGCCAGGATATGCCCGAAATTTTGGATTGGAAGTGGCATCTGCGGGAAAACAAGTAAGGGTTTTACGTCAAGTAATCCCTTGCAAACCTCCCCATAAAATGCTATACTGAATCAGTACGATGCAAACAGGTCATGAGCCAATGTGTACGCACGGCTCGTGACCTTTTTGTATTTGTGGGATTCCTAAATCGAGAGGGAATGGGGAGGATTATGTTAGAAACAATTGCGGCTGTCAACCAGGCAGTCAACAACTTTGTCTGGGGGGTCCCGGCCATGGTGTGCATCATTGGCGTGGGGTTGCTGCTCAGCGTGCGGACAGGCTTTTTGCAGATCCGCAAATTTCCGTATGTCATCAAAACCACCATCGGCCGCATGTTCCGCAAAAAGGATGCCTCGGACGGCGCTATGACGCCGTTCCAGGCGGTATGCACTGCGCTGGCGGGCACCGTAGGCACCGGCAATATTGCAGGCGTGGCGGGTGCCATCGCCATCGGCGGACCGGGCGCAGTGTTCTGGATGTGGTGCTCGGCACTGCTGGGCATGTGCACCAAGTTTGCCGAGGTCACGCTGGCCGTCCATTTCCGTGAGCGCAACGCCGCGGGCGAGTGGGTCGGCGGCCCGATGTACTATATTAAAAACGGCCTGGGCAAGCATTGGCAGTTTTTGGCTGTGCTGTACTCGCTGTTCGGCGTGCTGACGGTGCTCGGCACCGGCAACGCCACTCAGGTCAACACCATCGTGGCGGCCATCGATACCGCCCTGCTGGAGTACAACGTTGTCGGCAATGGTGCGCTCTCCACACTGAACCTCGTGGTCGGCATCGTGGTGGCCATGCTGGTCGCCATGGTGTTGCTGGGCGGCATCAAGCGCATTGGCAGCGTAAGTGAGCGCCTCGTGCCCTTTATGGCGCTGTTTTACATCGTGCTGGCGGTGGGCGTTGTGGTGCTGAATCTCCCACGTTTCCCGCTGGTGCTGGAAGCTATTTTTGCCGGCGCCTTCAACCCGGCGGCCTTCACCGGCGGCACCATCGGCAGCCTGTTTATCAGCATGCAGAAGGGCGTTTCCCGCGGCATCTTCTCCAACGAAGCCGGCCTTGGCACCGGCTCCATCGCCCATGCCTGCGCCGACACCAAAAAGCCGGTCAAGCAGGGTATGTTCGGTATTTTTGAGGTCTTCGCTGACACCATCGTCATCTGCACCCTGACGGCGATGGTCATCCTGTGCAGCGGCATCACTGTCAACTACGGCACCGCCGCGGGCGCCGAACTGACCATCTCCGGCTTTACTACCACCTACGGCGGCTGGGCGTCCATCTTTACGGCGGTGGCGCTGTGCTGCTTTGCGTTCTCTACCATCATCGGCTGGGGCCTGTACGGCTCGCGCTTTTTGGCGTTCCTGTGCCATAATGACAAGGTCGTGCGTCCGTTCTTTGTGGTGTACTCTTTCGTGTCCATCCTGGGCGCTACGGTGGACCTGGGCCTGCTGTGGAGTGTGGCCGATACCTTCAACGGCCTGATGAGTATCCCGAACCTGATTGCCCTGCTGCTGCTTTCCGGCACGGTAGTTAACCTGACCAAAGAATTTTTTGCATCTGAAAAAGCCAACGGCTAAAGTGGGGAAAATTCCATGCTGCATCTATACTGGGGCAACGGCAAGGGAAAAACTACGGCGGCCATGGGGCTGGCGCTGCGGGCGCTGGGCCATGGGCGGCGCGTGGTGATCGTGCAGTTTTTAAAGGACGGCACCAGCGGCGAAATTGCCCCGCTGCGCACAGCCGGGGCCACAGTCTATGCCTGCCCCAACGCCAAATTCACCTGGCTGATGGACGAGAACGACAAGGCCCAGGCACGGGCCGTATCCGCGGACGCACTGGAGAAAGCCCTGGCACAGCCCTTTGACCTGCTGGTGCTGGACGAAGCCTGCGCTGCGTTAAAAAGCAACATCCTGGACGAAGCCCTGCTGCGCAAAGCGGCAGCTTTTGCCAAGGACGGCAGGGAAGTCGTCGTCACAGGCCGCGACCCGGCCCCTTGGCTGCAGGACGCCGCCGACTACTCTACCGAAATGCAGATGCACAAGCACCCCTACACCCAGGGCATTGCCGCCCGCGAGGGTGTGGAGTATTAAACGCCCCTTTATAAAACCAAAACAAAAGCAAAGCGGAGGACACCCACCCGGGCATCCTCCGCTTTTAGTATTGTGTAAATTTACAGCACGCCAAACTTGGCAAACGCCTCGGTCACCAGCATGCCGTTTTCAATGGCCTTGCGCATCGTCTTTTCGGTGCTGGCTTTTTCCAGAGCCTTTTCCAGCACTTCGGGCGCGATCTCTTTCGGGATGATCAGCACGCCGTCAATATCGCCGAACACGATGTCGCCGTTGTGGATCGTGACCTGCCCAATCTCGATCGGGCACCGCCACTGGAACACATAGGTGCGTACCGAGGAATCCTGCGCCCAGGTGCCGGTGCAGAAAACCGGGAAGTTCTGCTCGATCACCTTCGGTGTGTCGCGAGTGTAGCCGTCCAGCACGGCGCCTACCGCACCGCGGGCCTTGCCGCAGGCGGTCAGCAGCTCGCCCCATAGGGCGCTGTTGTGGGCACCGGTGGCGATATAAATTTCGTTGGGCTTCAAGTCGTCCAACGCTTCGGTCATATAGCCAAAGGGCTTCTGTGCCTGGTACTCGTACACGTCATTTTCCAGCACGGTGCAGGCGTAACCGGCCAGTCTAAACCGCTTGTCCTCGGTCTCGCCGGGCAGGATGTAGGGCGCCGTGGGCACCTGGGCCGCCAGCGGGCGGATGGAGGCAGGCAAAAACTGGTGCTTGTATCCCATCTGATCCAGAATATCGCCCACGACGGGGGTGTACAGCTTCTCCTTCATCAGGGCGAACATTTCGTCGTCGTTTTTCCACATGGCCATAACAGCACTTCCTTTTTTATATTACAGCGTGATCTTCTCCAGCTCGGCCATCCACAAAGCGTTGCAGGCATCGCTGGGCATGCGCCAGTCACCGCGGGGGGACAGCGTGACCGATCCGACTTTCGGGCCGTCGGGCAGACAACTGCGCTTGAACTGCTGGGCAAAGAAGCGGCGGTAGAAATTCTTCAGCCAGGCCAGCAGTACTTCCGGCTCGTACTTGCCTGCAAAGGCGGTGCGGGCTAAGTGGTAAATTTTGGCAGGTCCAAAGCCGAAGCGCAGCACGTAGTACAAATAAAAATCGTGCAGTTCATAAGGGCCAACCAGCTTCTCGGTCTGCTGAGCGATGGTGCCGTCCTCAGCGGTGGGCAGCAGTTCGGGGCTGACGGGCGTATCCAGAATATCCAGCAGCACATCGCTCAACTGCTTATCACCGCAGGTGTCGGCCACGTACTGCACAATGTGACGCACCAGCGTTTTGGGCACGCCCGCGTTGACACCGTACATGCTCATGTGGTCGCCGTTGTAGGTGGCCCAGCCGAGGGCCAGTTCGCTCAAGTCGCCGGTGCCGATGACAAAGCCGCCGTTTTTGTTGGCGTAGTCCATCAGCTCCAGCGTGCGCACGCGGGCCTGGCAGTTCTCAAAGGTGACATCGTAGGTCTGCGGGTCCTGGCCAATGTCCGCAAAATGGCTGTTGACGGTGTTGGTGATGTTGATCTCGGCAAAGCTGACACCCAGCGCCTCGCACAAAATTTCGGCGTTGGAGCGGGTGCGTTTAGTGGTGCCGAAGCAGGGCATCGTCAAGGCTACAATTTCTTTCGGGTCGCGGTGCAGCACCTTGCAGGCACGCACGGCCACCAGCAAAGCCAGACAGCTGTCCAGCCCGCCGGAGATGCCCAGTACGGCGCATTTGGCGTGGGTATGCTCGATGCGCTTGGCGAGGCCCTCCGCCTGGATGCGCAGGATCAGCTCGCAGCGTTCGGCACGGGCGGCGGTATCCTGGGGCACAAACGGCGTGGGGGAGACCTGCCGCGTCAGGGCCAGTTCCACAGGCGGCAGCTCAAACTCCACGCGGGTGTACCCGGCGGTCTCCGGCATAAAGGTGGTGTTGCGCCGGCGCTCCTGCACCATGCGGTCCAGGTCCAGCTCGGTCATAGCGGTGCCGCCTTCAAAGGGGGCAGTCTCGGCCAGCAAGGTGCCGTTTTCGGCAATCAGGTTATGCCCGGCAAAGGTCATGTCGGTGGTGCTTTCGCCGTGGCCGGCGTCGGCGTAGAGATAGGCACACAGCAGCCGTGCGCTCTGCCCGCTGATAAGCTGGCGGCGGTAGGCGGCCTTGCCGATGGTCTCGTCGCTGGCGGAGAGGTTGGCAATCACGGTCGCGCCGGCCAGTGCCAGCGCGCAGCTGGGGGGCACGGGGCTCCATAGGTCCTCACACACTTCTACGCCCAGCACAAAGCTTTTCAGCTGCTTGCAGCTGAAAAGCAGCCGCGTGCCGATGAGCGTTTCCTGCCCAGCAAACTCAATGCACTCCGGATCGGCCATGCCGGGCACAAAGTGGCGCTTCTCGTAAAATTCGCCATAGTTAGGCAGGTGCTGCTTCGGCACCAGGCCCAGCAGCTCACCGTTGCACAAAACGGCGGCGCAGTTGTACAGCTTGCCGTCATGGGCAACTGGCAGGCCCACCAGCGCCACCAGGTTCAGCCCGCGGCTTGCCTCCAGGATGGCAGCCAGGCCGTCTTCGGCACCCTTCAGCAGGGTCTGCTGCAAAAACAGGTCGCTGCAGGTGTAGCCGGTCAGGCAAAATTCAGGAAAGCAGACCAACTGCACGCCCTGGGCCGCGTACACGCTCATGGCGTCAATGATCTGCTGGGCATTATAGGCGCAGTCGGCCACGTGCAGGGCGGGGGTGGCGGCGGCTGCGCGGACAAATCCATTTTCAAAAGCGGGAAAGCTGTACTTCATTCGCCAAACTTCCTTTTTATAAAGTAGTATAGGCCTATCATAACACGGCGCAGGGCCAATCGCAAGTAAAACGACAAAAAGAAAAGTATAAAAGATAAAATGTAATATATACTTGACATTACAGGAGAACGGTGCTATACTGGTTACACCATCTGAAAGGAGGCAGGGAAGTTGGCCAAAAACCTGAAACTGAAAGCCGCCCGCGCCGAAAAGGACATGACGCAGGGGACACTGGCGGAGGCTGTCGGCGTATCGCGCCAGACCGTCAACGCCATTGAAAAAGGGGAGTATAACCCCACCATCAATCTTTGCCGCAGCATCTGCAAGGTGCTGGGCAAAACCTTAGATGATCTATTCTGGGAGGAATAACTATGAAATTAGCACAACTTTTCGGCAAAAATCAGTTGGACGAAATGCAGGAACGCACCATGCTTACCATCGAAAGCCGCGGCTTCTGGCTGGTCTGGTCGCTGCTGCTGGTTGTCTTGCTGGTGGAGGGATTGCTCGGCTTTACCATGCGGGAGATGGCAGGCACCTGGGCTGTGTTTATGATTGGCTGCGTCTACATTGTCGCCGCCTGCCTGCGTGCCGGACTTTGGAGCCGCCGCATTAAAAACGCTGCCGGCACCAATGTGCTGTTCAGCCTTGCGGGTGCGGCGGTCATCGGCGTTTTTACATTTGTAAGGATGTCGGCGTTCGATGTGCCGCTGGCCATCCATCTGGCCTGCGCGGCCATTGCGGCGGGCTTTACCTTTGCGCTGGCACTGGCGGCACTCCTGCTTTGCAGCGCTGCCTACAAAAAGCGCCATGAACAGCTGGAAAACGAGTTTGACAAAGAAGAAAAAGATAACTAAAGAACATACGTACCAACGAATAAAAGCAGCAGCACTGCACTATGCGGTGCTGCTGCTTTTTGCTGTGTGCTGCCCCTCAAAAACTGTGATGCGGTCAGAAACCGGACCGAAGCGCAAAAAATACAGAACTAGCGCTTGTGCTTTTGCGCCTGATTTGCTATACTAATATGGTATATCTGGATTTTGTGCCTGTATGCAGGCACCTGCAAGGAGAACTGGACTTGGAAAAACTGACCTATACCCACAACGAAGCCGCCGCCAAGGTGCTGGCCTCGTTTTACGATACGCCGCCCCTGGCCTATGTGCGCAGCTACGGCTGCCAGCAGAACGTCAATGACGGCGAGAAGATCAAGGGCGTTTTGCAGGATGTCGGCTTTGGCCTGTGCGATAACGTTGAGCATGCCGACCTCATCCTTTTCAACACCTGCGCCGTGCGCGAACATGCCGAGCAGCGTGTTTTCGGCAACGTAGGTGCGCTGAAAAAGCTGAAAGAGCAGAACCCGCGCCTCATCATCGGCGTTTGCGGCTGCATGGCCCAGCAGGCCCACATCGTGGAGAAGCTGCGCCAGAGCTACCCCTACGTCGACCTGGTCTTCGGCGTGGACGGCATCGACCGCCTGCCCGCCATGCTGGCCCAACGTATCAGCCGCGGCAAGCGCTACCTCGAAAACCCCGAGGAGCGCAACGCCGTCGTCGAGGAAATGCCCATCCGCCGCGATTCCGGCTTCCGCGCCTGGCTGCCCATCATGTACGGTTGTGATAACTTCTGTACCTACTGCATCGTGCCATACGTCCGCGGACGGGAGCGCAGCCGTGAACCCGCCGCCATCCTGGCCGAGTTCAAGGAGCTGATTGCCCAAGGCTACAAGGAGATCACCCTGCTGGGCCAGAACGTCAACAGTTATGGCAAGGGCCTTGCGGAAAAGATCGATTTTTCCGACCTGCTCAACCTGCTCTGCACCGTGCCCGGCGACTACCAGATCCGCTTCATGACCAGCCATCCCAAGGACGCCAGCCGCAAGCTGATCGACACCATCGCCGCGCAGGAGCATCTGTGCAAGCACATCCACTTGCCGGTGCAGTCCGGCAGTGACCGCCTGCTGAAAGAGATGAACCGCCACTACACTGTGGCCCAGTATATGGACCTCGTCGACTACGCCCGGGAAAAGATCCCTGGCGTGACCTTCTCCAGCGACATCATCGTCGGCTTCCCCGGCGAGACCGAGGAGGACTTCCAAGCAACGCTGGACCTCGTCCGCAAGGTGGGCTATATGCAGCTGTTCACCTTTATTTACTCCAAACGCACCGGCACCCCGGCAGCGAAGTTCGACGACCCTACCACCCATGCCGAGAAAGCCGCCCGCATGGAGCGCCTGCTGAAAACGCAGGATAAATTTGCCTTTGCGGCCACCGCTGCCATGGCCGGCCAGACCGTCCGCGTACTGGTCGAAGCCGCAGGCCGCACCGCCGGCACCGTCAATGGCCGCCTGGACAATAACCTGGTGGTCGAGTTCCAGGCCCCGGAATCCCTCATCGGCCAGTGGGCAAACGTCCACCTGACCGGCTCCCGTGCCGCCTTGCTGATAGGCGAGCTGGTGCAGGACTAAACCGCAAAAATTTCACGCTTTATTACATTTTTATTCATAAGGAGAACCTATCATGGATTGCATTGATCTGTTTAAAAAAGCCGCCGCTGCCCTGCAGACCGACCCCCGCTACCTGGAGCTGGACGCTGCCCGCCGCGAGAACGACAGCGACGAAGAACTGCAGAACCTCATCGGTGAGTTCAACCTGGCCCGCCTGGACCTGAACAACGAGAGCGCCAAGACCGAGACCAACGCCGCCCGCGTGGCCGAGCTGAACCAGCGCGTCAACGACCTGTACAGCCAGATCATGGCCAGCGAGGGCATGGTCCGCTACAATGCCGCCAAGTCTGAGTGCGAGGCCATGGTCAGCCACATTGACGCCATCATCAACACCGCCATGAATGGCGGCGACCCCATGACCGTGCAGGCCCCCTCCGGCGGCTGCACCGGCAGCTGCTCCACCTGCGGCGGTTGCCATTAAACTCTGACCCGTACAACCAACTTTTGCAGAAAACACAGGAGTGTGAACCATGGCGGAACAAGCAGTTTCCCCAATGATGCAGCAGTATTTTGAAATCAAGAAACAACACCCGAACGAGATTCTGTTTTACCGTGTCGGCGATTTTTATGAGATGTTCTACGACGATGCCTTAACGGCCTCCCGAGAGCTGGAACTGACACTGACCGGCAAAAACTGCGGCAAAGAGGAGCGCGCCCCCATGTGCGGCGTGCCCTTCCACTCCTACGAGACCTACGTCGCCCGTCTCATCGCCAAGGGCTACAAGGTCGCTATCTGTGAGCAGATGGAGGACCCCGCCTTGGCCAAGGGCCTTGTCAAGCGGGACATCATCCGCGTGGTCACCCCCGGCACTGTCATCGAGAGCAGCATGCTGGCCGAGGACAAAAACAACTACCTTTGCAGCGTTTACACCAAGCGCACCCGCGGCCGCTGGAAGGCTGGCATCTGCTTTGCCGACATCTCCACCGGCGAGGCCTACGCCACCGAGTTGAACGCCGAAAAGATCGGCGGTGCGATCATTACCGAGCTATGCCGCTACATGCCCAGTGAGATCCTGATCTGCCCGGCGATGCTGGACTTTAAGGATGTGACTGCCTACATCAAGCAGCATACCAACGCCCTGGTGGAACTGCGGGAGGATGCCTGCTTTAAGGACAGCGTGATGGAAGCTGCCATGGCGAACCAGTTCGGCCCCGATTGGCGGGACGCCCTCGGCTACGAGAAGGATGCCCTGGTGCCTTATGCTGTGGCCGCCATGATCAACTACCTGCACGAAACGCAGAAGCACGGCGTCGAGCGTATCAAAACCGTGCAGAACTACGCCGACGCCCAGTACATGCGCCTGTCGCCCGTAACCCGCGCAAACCTCGAACTGACCGAGACGATGCGCGGCCGCGAGAAGCGAGGGACCCTCTTGTGGGTGCTGGATAAAACCGAGACCTCGATGGGCAAGCGCCTGCTGCGCTCCTGGATCGAGCAGCCCCTTGTGGACGCCGAGGCTATCAACCGCCGCCTGTCTGCTGTGCAGGCACTCTACACCGCCAACATGGCCCGCGCCGATTTGAAAGAAGCGCTCTCCCACGTCTTTGACATCGAGCGCCTGACCACCCGTATTCTCTACGGATCGGCCACCCCGCGGGAGGTCAAGGCCCTGGGCGATACCTGCGCGATGCTGCCGGAAGTGCGCAGCCAGGCCGCCGCCTGCGGTGCACCGCTGCTGAAAGACCTGGCTGACCAGATCGACCCGCTGGAAGATATTCTGAACAAAATCACGACCGCGCTGGTCGATGACCCGCCCGCTACCTTAAAGGACGGCGGCGCCATCCGCGCCGGGTACAACAGCGAGGTCGACGAACTGCGGGATATCATGCACGGCGGCAAAGGCTATCTTTCCAATCTGGAAGCCAAATACCGCGAGGAGACCGGCATCCCCAAGCTGAAGATCGGCTTTAATAAGGTGTTCGGCTACTACATCGAGGTCAGCCGCTCCTACACTGACTCGGTGCCTGATACCTTCACCCGCAAGCAGACCCTGACCACCGGCGAACGCTACATCACCCCGGAATTGAAAGAGCTGGAAAATAAGATCCTCGGCGCCAATGAGCGTCTGCTCGTCCTGGAACATCAGCTTTTCTCCGACCTGTTGACGGAAATCTCCGACCAGATCGTGCGCATCCAGCGCACCGCCTCGGCGGTGGCCCAGCTGGATGTACTGGCTGGTTTTGCCGAGGCCGCGCTCCAGAACAACTACGTCCTGCCGGTGGTGGATACCAGCGGCGAGATCGAGATCAAAGAGGGCCGCCACCCGGTCATTGAGCAGATGCTCAAGGGCAGCTTATTTGTCCCCAACGACACCCTGCTGGACGAGGACGAGAACCGCATGCTGCTCATCACCGGCCCCAACATGGCCGGTAAATCCACTTATATGCGCCAGAACGCCCTGATCGCCCTGATGGCTCAGATCGGCAGCTTCGTGCCCGCCGCCAGTGCTCATCTCGGTGTTGTGGATGCGATCTTCACCCGCGTGGGTGCTTCGGACGACCTGGCTGCCGGACAGTCCACCTTTATGGTTGAGATGACCGAGGTGGCCGAGATCCTCAAGCATGCCACCAGGGACAGCCTGGTCATTCTTGATGAGATCGGCCGCGGCACTTCGACCTTTGACGGCATGAGCATCGCCCGTGCTGTGGTAGAGTATATCTGCGAGAACATCGGCTGCAAAACGCTGTTCGCCACCCATTACCACGAGCTGACCAGCATGGATCAGGACATCCACGGCGTCAAAAACTACAATATCGCCGTCAAAAAGCGGGGCGAGGACATCACGTTCCTGCGCCGCATCATCGCCGGCCCGGCGGATGACAGCTACGGCATTGAGGTCGCCAAACTGGCGGGCCTGCCGGGCAGCGTGACCAAGCGCGCCCACGCCGTGCTGCGCCAGTTGGAGGCCAACGCCCCCGGCCGCAGCAACACGATGCAGCTGGACTTTGAGACCGTAGAAGCCTACAACAACCCCAGCGTGCCCAGCGAGGTGGTGGACAAACTCCACAGCGTGGATATTGAAACGCTGACCCCGCTGGAAGCGCTGAACTTCCTGTACGAACTGAAAACCGTTTTAGATAAAGAATAAAGGCAGGTGAGACCCATGGCGGAAATTCGTGTGCTGGACAAGCATACTGCCGAACTGATTGCGGCCGGTGAAGTTGTAGAACGACCGGCCAGTGTGGCCAAGGAACTGCTGGAAAATGCCATCGATGCCGGGGCGACCCAGATCACCCTCTCGGCGGCCCGCGGCGGCATTGCCCAGCTGCAGATTGCTGATAACGGCACCGGCATCGAAGCAGAATATATCGATAAAGCGTTTATCCGCCATGCCACCAGCAAAATTGCCACGGCGGATGACCTGGGGCATATCCATACCCTGGGATTCCGCGGCGAGGCCTTGGCGTCCATCGCCAGCGTGGCTAAAGTGGAGGTGCTGACCCGTACCGAAACGGACGAGTACGCCTGCTGCTACCGCATCGAGGGCGGCGAGCCCCAGGGCATGGAGCCGGGCGCGCGCCCCGTGGGCACGACCATCACGGTCAACGACCTGTTCTACAACACCCCCGCCCGCATGAAGTTCCTGAAAAAGGACGCCAGCGAGGGAACCTTCGTCTCCGAGACCGTCCTGCACGCTGCACTCTCCCACCCGGAAATCAGCTTCCGCTTTCTGCGGGACGGCAAGCAGCAGTTTTTGACCCCCGGCGACGGAGACCTGCGCAGCACGGTCTACGCGGTGCTGGGCCGCGAGTTTGCCCGCGACCTTTTGCCTGTGGACGGCGGCAGTGAGCTGTATAAGGTTACCGGTCTGGTCACGCCGCCCCGGGCCTGCCGCGCCAGCCGCGGTGCCCAGCATTTCTTCGTCAACGGACGCTATGTCAAGAACCGCACGATGATGGCCGCGCTGGAAAACGCCTACAAAGGCACGATGATGCAGGGTAAATTCCCCGGCGCTGTGCTGATGCTGGAAATGCCCGCCGACCTCGTGGACGTCAATGTTCACCCGGCCAAGACGGAGATTCGTTTTGCCAAAGAGAGCGATGTCTTTGATGCCGTCTACCGCGCCGTACGCACCGCTTTGGCTACGCCGGGGAGCGGGGAGTGCCGCTTTGAGCTGGGGCACACCGCCTCCGAGGCCGAACAGACCACCATGCAGCCCACTGCCCCGGCGGCACCTGCGGCCCAACCTGCCGCACAGCGCCGCCCGGCACCCGATAAAAACCGCTTCACAACGCTTTCAGCGGCCGAGTACCGCGCCTTGGCGGGCCTGGCAGCGGGCATCCCGGCCAAAGAAGTTCCCGGCCTGACGGCGGTGGACAGCCCGAAGCCCGTCTACAAAACCTCGGCCGGCGCTGCGCCTCAGCCTTTGCAGGGCCAGCCGTCCCGTCCGGTGACCTACCAGGCCCCCAGCGAGTCGGTGCTGGACATTTTGCCGGAACCGGAAGGGGAGCTTGCCCAGCCCGCCGCCCTGCAGCAGGAAGTGCCCGCACAGACCACACCCCAGCCGGAGGCCGAGGCCCCGGTTTCGGAAGAGCCGGACTACGTCGTCAACGACCCCCACGCCTTAAGCGCCCTGCCGGATGTGGTCAACACCACGCCGGAGCAGACTGCCATGACCCCGCCGCCAGAATCCGAACCCCTGCGCCTGGTGGGCGAGGTGTTCAAGACCTACATTATTACCGAGCGTGCGGGCGAGCTGTGCCTCATCGACAAGCACGCCGCGCATGAACGCATCCTGTTTGAGCAGTTGGCCAAGGACTACGGCAATGTGCCCGCCCAGATGCTGCTGGTGCCGGTGCAGGTCAACCTGACCGCCGCCGAAAAGCAGGCCGTATTGCAAAATATTGACCTGTTGACCGATGCGGGCATTGAAGTCGAGGACTTCGGCGGTGCCACGGTGGTGGTGCGCGCTGTCCCGGCGGACGTCCCGGTGGATGATGTCGAGGATATGATCATCGAACTGGCCACCCGCCTGATCGATGGCGCCCGCGATGCCTTGCGGGAGAAAACGGAGTGGGTGCTCCATTCCATTGCCTGCCGTGCGGCCATCAAGGCGGGCGACAAGACCGGTGCGGCCGAGATGCTGGCACTGGCCCAGCACATCATGGACGGCACCATCCCGCCGTTTTGCCCCCATGGCCGTCCCTGCGTGCTGAAAATCACCCGGAAGGAGCTGGAAAAACAGTTTGGACGCCTTGTCTAAACCGCGCGTTGTCGCTGTCGGCGGGCCTACCGCCACCGGCAAAACCGTCCTTTCCGTGGCCCTGGCCAAAGAGTTTGGCGGCGAAATCATCAACGCCGACTCGATGCAGGTCTACAAAAACTTAAACGTAGGCACGGCAAAACCGACCGCGGAGGAACGGCAGGGGATACCGCATCACCTGCTGGATTTCCTCACGCCGGAAACGCCTTACAGCGTGGCGGATTTCACCGCCGCCGCGGCCCCGCTCATCACCCAGCTCAACGCCCAAAACCGTCTGCCGCTGGTGGTGGGCGGCACGGGGCTGTATATCTCGAGCCTTTTAAAAGGTGTAGCGTTTGAAACGCAGAACACCGCCCCTGCCCTGCGGGAGCAGCTGCGCCAGGAGGCCGAGACCAACGGTCCCGCCGCCATGTACGCGAAGCTGCGAGAATTGGACCCTGATTACGCCGCCAAGGTCCACCCCAACAACCAGGTGCGGGTGTTGCGGGCGTTGGAAGCCATCGCCGTGACTGGCAAAAAGATGAGCGACCAGCAGCAAGATGCCCTGCCCGCCGAAGCACCCTATCACGCCCTCTGCCTGTGCCTGACCTGCCGGGACAGAAATGTGCTCTACCGCCGCATTGACCTGCGGGTCAGTCGGATGGTGGATGCGGGCATTCTGCAGGAGGCCGAGTGGGTCTGGCGCAACCGGGATACCTTCCGCACCGCCGCCCAGGCCATCGGCTACAAAGAGTATTTCCCGTACTTCGAGGGCACCCAGACCCAGGCCGAGTGTACCGAAAAACTCAAACAGGCCACCCGCAACTACGCCAAGCGCCAACTGACCTGGTTCCGCAACCAGAACGACGCCGTTTGGCTGTATGTGGACGAGGACGATGTCCTCGCCAAGGCCACCGCGCTGGTACGCGATTTCCTGGGAAAATAGTTTTGCAATAAGAGGGGAGATGGACACACAGCATGGAGCATAAAACTCAACGCACCATGGCGAGAAAAGTATTCCGCATCCTGTTTATGCTGCTCATTGCGGTGTTCGGCATCTACCTGGCTATTCAGTTCATCATCATCTTCCACCGCGGCTACAAGACCGAGACAGCCATCGCCTACACGATGGCCGACAGCATCAGCCTGCAGGGCGTTGTTTCGTTTGACACCGTCCGGGTGGATGGCAGCGGAGATCTGGGCTATCTCGTCTCGGACGGCGAGCGTGTGACCAACGGCACCGTCCTGGCCGAGTGCTACACCGATGATTCCCAGGGCCTTCTCCGAGAGCGTCTTGACCGCCTGGGCCGCACGATCGACCTCTTGAGCAAGTCGCAGAATTCCTCCGGCAGCGACCTTTCGCTGCTGACCAGCCAAACCCGGCAGGCGCTGTACAACCTGCTGGATAAGCTGGACACCGCCCAGTACAGCGGCATCACCGATGCCGAGGATGCCTTTCTGCTGGCCCAGAACCGCATGCAGGTCAATACCGGCCAGACCGAGGGCTTCACTCAGACCATCCAGGTCTTGCAGACCGAGTACGACGGCATCAAGGCCCAGCTGGACACTTTGCAGACCATCACCGCCGCCACCAACGGCTATTTCAGCAGTGTATCAGCATCGCCCACCATCGTGACCGATGCTGCTCAGCTGGATGCCGCCACCCCGGCGGAGCTGAACGAACTGTTGCAAAACGGCTTTCCGGCGGCAGACGCCACCAACTGCGCCGGGCAGATCGCCACAGGCTTCAGCTGGAAGTTCTACGCTGTCTGCGACCTGGCCACGGCGGATCGGCTGGACGGCATTTCCAGTGTGAAGATCAGTGTGCCCGGCAAGCAGAATACTCCGCTGTCTGCTACCGTGCAGGAATTGACCCGGGACGAGGACACCGGCCTTGCTAAGCTGGTGGTCTCCTGCCAGACCGTCAATGCCGAAATTTTGAGCTTTGGCGTCGAGACCGCGCAGATCGACCTCAAGACCTACGAGGGCATCCGCATCGACAAAGCGGCGCTCCACATCGTGGACGGACAGCGCGGCGTCTATGTCAAGTATGGCAACCTGCAGCGGTTCTTGAAAATCGAAACTTTGTACGAGGACGAGAACTACATCCTGATCCCCGATAACGGCAAGCTGGGCACCGATAATGAGGTGCGTCTGTACGATGAGATCATCGTGCAGGGCACCAATCTGCAGGATGGCAAGCTGCTGTAGCGGCGTTTTAGCAAGAATCTTGCGGCCCCGTATTGACAACTGCTATAAAAAAGAAGATAATATTTAGTGTATATCGCTGTAATAGCGCATATCCACTGCCAAAACGATATGCGTAACCAAAGGAGTAAACGACCATGTCCATGTTTGACAATTTGAAAAGCAAGCTCGGCATCGATACGGAAGCCGATTCCTACATCGATGATACCGAGGACGAGATCTTTGCTGGCGGGCAGGGTGCCCCCCAGCAGGATTACGAACAGCCGGAGGTCAAACAGCACAGCAACAAGGTGGTAAACATCAACGCTACTACCCAGCTGCAGGTCGTGCTGGTCAAGCCGGAGCGTTTCGAGGATGCTTCCACCATCGCGGACCAGCTCAACGCCAAGCGCACCGTCGTATTGAACCTGGAATCCACCGGCAAAGAGGTTTCCCGCCGTCTGATCGATTTCCTGTCCGGCGTGGCGTATGCCAACAACGGCCAGATCAAGCGCGTGGCCACCAGCACCTTCATCATCACCCCCTATAATGTTGACATTATGGGGGATCTGATCGACGAGTTAGAAAATAATGGCGTCTTCTTCTGATCCCGCCGCCAAAACGCGGGGCTATATCCCGCCGCAGAACGACGAGGAACGCCGCTTAATGAAGCGGGCGGAAGAACTTTGCCGCGTTGCCGAAAGCCGCGGGATTCCGCGGTATACCGGCTTTCTTTCTGACCGGGAACAGATGTTGGCCGAAGCCGCCTGCCACAAAGCGGGCTGCGAGAGCTTCCGCTTCTGGGGCGGGTTTGAGGGAGCCGAGCGGCAGGTGCTCTGCATCGAGCCGCCGGACGCCTGGCAGGAGGAGCCCACCGCTTACCTGCGCATGCAGACCTACGACAGCGGCGCTAAACTGCCAACCCACCGGGATTACCTCGGTTCACTGTTAGGCTTAGGTTTGGACCGCGCCTGCATCGGTGACCTTTTGCAGGACCCCGACGATGCCGCTGTGTTTTATGCGGTGGTGCTGGCGGATAAAGCGGAGTTCATCACCGTAAACTTTACAAGTGCCGGGCACAGCCCCGTGCATGTGGAAACCTGCACCGAACTGCCGCCCCGCCTGCTGACCGGCCCCGAACGGGAACTGCACGAAGCCACCGTTTCGGCTCTGCGTGCCGATGCGGTGCTGGCCGCCATGATGCACACTTCCCGCACCAAAGCAGCGGAATATATCGCCGCAGGCAGGGTAGAGGTCAACCATCTGCCGCTGCGCGCCGCCCACGAGGCCATGTATGAGGCCGACATTATCACCGTGCGGGGCGTGGGACGCTTCCGCTTAGCGGAGATCGGCGGCAAAAGCAAAAAAAATCGCCAGTTCATATCCTTTTACCAGTATTGAGACAAAGAGTCCCGGACTCTTCGTATAAAATGCAGGACCCTGAAATCCGGCAATAACGGGCTTTGCCCGCAAACAGGAGGAAAGCCATGATCTCTTCTGAGGATGTCCGCCGCGTAACATTTGACAAAGCGATGCGCGGCTATCGCTGCGATGATGTGGATGACTACCTCAAGCAGGTAGCGGAAAGCATGGATGCCTTGGCGGCTAAAAATGACGAGATGCAGAAAAACCTCGTCGTTCTGGCCCAGCGTATCGACCAGTACCGTGCCGAGGAAGACACTCTGCGCACCACGATGATCAACGCCCAGCGCCTGGGTGAGAACGTGATCCGTGAAGCCAAGCAGAAGGCTGCGGAAATCATCCGTGCTGCCAATATGAAGGCAGACGACCGCGAGCAGCGCGCCCGCGACGATGTGGAACTGGCCAAGCAGGAGATCGTGACGCTGAAAAGCGAAGCCGACAGCTTCAAGCGTTCGCTGATGGAGATGTACCGCAAGCACATCAACCTCATCAGTAAGATGCCGGAATATAACCCGCCTGCGCAGGAGGAAGCCCCGCAGCCTGCCCCGCAGCCCGCTGCTGACCAGCCTTATGCTGAGCCCGCCCCCGAGGCTGTGCCTTATACCGAGCCTGTCCCGGCCCCCGCGCCTGTGCAGGAGCCGGAACCCCAGGCCACCAGCTACTATAACCCCGCTGAAACTGCCCCCGCGCCGGAGCCGACCCCTGTGGCCGAGCCCGCCCCGGAAAAGATAGACACCGTTGAGTTCGCTATCGCCCCGCACCCGGAGGAACCGGAAGAAACTGCCCCCGCCGCAGAGCCGATGCCGATCGACGGCAGCCGCTTCCAGCCCGGTGCAGGGCTGTACAGCGATGCGCCGGAAGCTGCCCCGGCGCCTGCCAAACGCAGCACCCGCAAAGCCCCGGCCAAGCGCAGCACCCGTAAAAAAGTAAGTGCCGAACCGCAGGAGGAGCTGAATTCTCCGGCGTTCGATAACTTTGAGGGCGTTGACTTTGACAGCTGATGTCCGATAAACCAATAAGGTCAAAAACTATTTCTATAGAGGAGAGTAGGAAATCTTGGCGCAGAATTACAACGACACCATCCACAAGATGCAGACCCCGTTTGAAATGCGTGCTGGTCTGCCGAAAAAAGAGCCGAAAATGCTGGAAGACTGGGAGCAGAACCACGTCTATGAGCAGATGATCAAAAACAACGAGGGCAAACCCCGCTGGGTCCTGCACGATGGCCCTCCGTATGCCAATGGCAACATCCACATGGGCACCGCGCTGAACAAGATCATCAAGGACATCATTCTGCGCTACAAGAACATGGCTGGTTTCCAGGCCCCCTATGTGCCGGGCTACGATACCCATGGCCTGCCCATCGAGCTGAAAGCCCTGAAGTCTCTGGGCGATAAGAAGTCCGGCGTTTCCAAGCTAGAACTGCGCAAGATCTGCAAAGAGTTCGCCACCGAGCATATCGATGTCATGAACTCCCAGTTCAAGCGCCTGGGCGTCCAGGGCGATTTCGCCAACCCCTACCTGACCCTGCGCCCCGAGTTTGAGGCCCGCCAGGTCGAGATCTTCGGCGAGATGGCCAAGAAAGGCTACATCTACAAGGGCATGAAGGCCGTTTACTGGTGCCCCGAGGACCGTACCGCCCTGGCTGAGGCTGAGATCGAGTACGCCGAGGACGAGTGCGACTCTATCTACGTCCGCTTTAAGCTGACCGACGACCCCAACGGCGTGCTGGCCAAGCACAACATCCCGCTGGATAAGGCCTGGATCGTCATCTGGACCACCACCACCTGGACCCTGCCCGCCAACGTGGCCACCTGCCTGAACCCCAACCTGGAGTATGCCTTCGTCAAGATCGGCGATGCTTACCACATCATGGCCCGCGAGCTGGTCGAGTCCACGATGAAGGGCTGCCACATCGACGAGTACGAAGTCCTGCCCGACACCGTTCTGGGCAGCGAGCTGGAGCTGATGCAGTATCAGCATCCCTTCCTGGACCGCAAGGGCCTGGTCATCCTGGGCGACCATGTCACCCTCGAAGGCGGCACCGGCTGCGTCCACACCGCCCCCGGCCATGGTGTTGAGGACTTTGAAGTCTGCGTTAACCACTACCCGCAGGTCCCCGTCGTTGTTCCCGTGGATGACGCCGGCCGCCTGACCGCCGAAGCTGGCGAGAAATTTGCCGGTCTCAAGGTCTGGGATGCCAACAAGGTCATTCTGGAGCACATCAAGGAGAGCGGCCACCTGATGGGTGTGCAGCACATCACCCACCAGTACCCGCACTGCTGGCGCTGCCACCATCCCATCATCTTCCGCGCGACCGAGCAGTGGTTCTGCTCCATCGATGCTTTCAAAGAGGATGTCTACAAGGCTATTGACAGTGTACACTGGCAGCCGGCCTGGGGCCATGACCGCATGGCTGGCATGGTCCGTGACCGCAGCGACTGGTGCATCAGCCGTCAGCGCGTCTGGGGTGTGCCCATCCCGGTCTTCTACTGCAAGAAGTGTGGCAAGTACCACATCACCGATGCTTCCATCAAGGCTGTCTCCGACCTGTTCCGCAAGGAGGGCAGCGACGCCTGGTATAAGTACGATGCCAACGAGATCATGCCCAAGGGCGAAGTCTGCGAGTGCGGCGCTTCCGATTGGGAGAAAGATCCCGACATCATGGACGTTTGGTTCGACTCCGGCTCTACCTGGAGCGCTGTCTGCCGCGAGCGCCCGGAGCTGACCTATCCTGTTGATATGTACATGGAAGGTGCCGATCAGTTCCGTGGTTGGTTCCAGTCCAGCCTGCTGACCAGCGTTGCCACCCAGGGCCAGGCTCCGTACCGCGAGGTGCTGTGCCATGGCTGGGTCGTCGACGAAAAAGGCAAGCAGATGCACAAGTCCGCTGGCAACGGCGTGGAACCCAGCGAAATCATTCGTGACTACGGTGCCGACATCGTCCGTCTGTGGGTCGCTTCCAGCGATTATACCGTCGACGTCCGCGCCGGTAAGGAGATATTCCGCCAGCTGTCCGAGGCTTACCGCAAGATGCGCAACACCGCCCGCTTCATGCTGGGCAACATCAACGACTTTGATCCCAACAAGGATATGGTCGCTGACGATCAGCTGTTCGAGATCGACCGCTGGGCACTGGAAGCCTGCAACCAGCTGACCGCCACCATGCGCGATGCCTACGACCACTACGACTTCAGCCGCGCTTACCATGCGTTGTACAACTTCTGCGTCATCGATATGTCCAACTTCTATATGGACGTTATCAAGGACCGCCTGTACTGCGCTGACGACCATGCCCGCCGCTGCGCACAGACCGCGCTGTACCGCATCCTGGTCGACTTTACTAAACTGCTGGCTCCCATCCTGAGCTTCACCAGCCAGGAGATCTGGAGCTATGTGCCCAAGATGCCCGGCATGAAGGACTATGTCGTCTTTGAGCAGATGCCCGAAGCCAAGGCCGCTGCTGACGAAGCCTTCACTGCCAAGTGGGACCGCATCATGGCTATCCGTGATGATGTCAAGAAGGTGCTGGAGCAGGCCCGTGCCGATAAGACCATCGGATCTTCTCTGGAAGCCTGCCTGACGCTGTACTGCAACAAGGAGGTCTATGACTTCCTGAACACCATCCCCATGGATGAGCTGGCCGACCTGTTCATCGTCTCCAAGGTTGATCTGACTGAGGGCGAGGGCGGTGTCAAGGGCATCGTCGAGGGTCTGGGCGCTGCCGCTGCCCACGCAGCCGGCAACAAGTGCCTGCGCTGCTGGAAGTACGAGCCCGCCGTTGGCGAAAACGGCCTGTGCCCGCGCTGCGCTAAGGTGCTGGGTCTTTAATCTACCGTTCAGCGGTGCTTATAATTGCATAAGCACCGCTGATTTTTTTGAATAAGGGAGTAACCATGATTTTTGGTGTTCTTTCTGTGCTGGCGGCGGCTGTGCTTGTGGGCGTTGACCAGCTTATCAAGCGCTGGGCCACGGTGGTACTGCTGCCCAAAACGGCCATGACGCTGATCCCCGGCGTGCTGGAGCTGCGCTATTTTCTCAACGATGGCATGGCGTTTTCGATGCTGGCAGGCAAACAAAAACTGCTGATTGCCGCCACCTCGCTGATGCTGTTGGGCGTATTGTGGATGTTGTTTGCCCGCAAGCTGACCCCGCTGGAGCGGGTAGCCTGGACTCTGGTACTGGGCGGCGGCATCGGCAACCTGATCGACCGCATCGCTACCGGCGTGGTGGTCGACTACATCAACGTCCTGTTCATGAACTTTGCCATCTTCAACTTCGCTGACATCTGCGTCTGCGTAGGCGTCGGTCTGCTGATGGTGTGGGTGCTGTTCGACTCCTACTTTAAAGAAAAAGCCGAGAAAAGCGCAAAAACGGAATCGGCCGCCCCCGCAGATGATGCTAATGGAAAAAATTGAACTTATCGCTGGGCCTGATGCCTCCGGCCGCCTGGACGCCTGGCTGGCAGGGCAGTGCGCCGAGCTTTCCCGCAGCGCCCTGCAAAACCTGATGGAGCAGGGCAGAGTGACCCGCGGCGGCAGCTGCGTCAACAAAAAAGACAAAGTTGTCCCCGGCGCTGCCTACTGTATCGATCTGCCGGAACCTCAGCCCATCGAGGCCCAGCCCCAGAACATCCCGCTGGATGTCGTCTACGAGGATAACGATTTGATCGTCATCAACAAGCCCAAGGGCATGGTGGTGCATCCTGCCCCCGGCAACCCGGACGGCACGCTGGTCAACGCGCTGCTGTACCACTGCGCCGGGCAGCTTTCCGGCATTGGCGGGGCCATCCGCCCCGGCATCGTCCACCGTATCGATAAGGACACCAGCGGCCTGTTGGTCATGGCCAAAAACGATGCCGCGCACCAGGCGCTCAGCGCCCAGTTCAGTGTGCATAGCATCCACCGGGTCTACCATGCCATCGTCTACGGCAATCTGAAAGAGGATGAGGGCTTTGTGGAAACGTACCTCGGCCGCGACCCGCGGGACCGCAAAAAGATGGCGGTCGTTCCGCAGGAAGCCTCGGGTGCCCGCTACGCCTACACCGGCTGGCGCGTGCTGGAACGCTTCGGCAACTTTACCTACATTGCCTGCCAGCTCAAGACCGGCCGCACCCACCAGATCCGCGTACACATGGCCAGCATCGGCCACCCGCTGGCAGGGGACGCCGTCTACGGCCCGCGCAACTGCATCAAAAGCCTGAACGGCCAATGCCTGCACGCTAAAGAATTGGGCTTTATTCACCCTGCAACGCAGCAGTGGTTGCAGTTTGACTCGCCGCTGCCTGCCTATTTTACAGAGTTTCTGACACGGTTAAGAAAGGAACATCGCGCATGAAATCAGCGCTAAGCGATACCCTTGTCATCTGTGATATGGATAACACGCTGCTCACCGCCAAAGAGGGGCTGCCGGCCTGCAACCGCACGGTCATCAACCTCTTTACCAGCCTGGGCGGCCTGTTTACCGTGGCTACCGGCCGCCCGCCGGAGTCGATCCGCGCAGCGTTGGAAGGCATACGCCTTTCGCTGCCGGCCATCTCCTGCAACGGCGCGTTGCTGTATGATTTTTCCACCGAGACGGTGCTGCACCGCTCGACCCTCAACCGGGAGCAGGCCACCACGGCTATCAAGGACATCCTGAACAAGTTCCCGCGCATGGGTGTGGAGGTCATGGCCGGCAACGGCGAGATGTACGTCATCCACGCCAACGAGACTACCCACGCCCACCAGGTGGACGAACACCTGGGCAGCATTGCCTGCCCCATTGACTGTGTGCCGGACGGCTGGGTCAAGGTAGTGTTTGCCGCTGACCCCGAGGCCATCCGCAAGCTGGGGCAGTACGCCAAAACCAAGTACTACGGCCGGGATAACTACTTCCTGGCCACCAACAACATTTACTTAGAGATCATGCCCGGCGGCGTCAGCAAGGCCACCGGCTTGCAGGACCTTTGCGCATTGATGAACAAATCCATCAAAAACACCATCGTCATCGGTGATTACTATAACGATCTTGAACTGATGCGCACCGCAGGCCACGCTGTGGCCGTTGCCAATGCACCCGCCGAGGTCAAGGCCACTGCCGACGAGGTGACCACCTGCACCTGCGCCGAGGGCGCGGTAGGTGAGTACCTGTACGCACTGATCGACCGGGCAACAAAATCCTGACGCCATCTGGGCAAAGGGGGGCTGTACGATGAAAGTAAGCGAACTGATGGACCCCGCAGGCGTGCGCCTGTACGCCAACATCAAAGAGGCCGCCGACGTGCTGGGCATCCTGGTAGAATTGCAGGAGGAGACCGGCGCCATCACCAATGGCACGGCCTACTATAACGCTGTCTGCCAGCGGGAAAACTTCGGCGGCACCACGGCCATCGGGGACGGCATCGCGCTGCCCCACGCCTGCAACGCCGGGGTATCGACCCCCAGCATTTCGGCCCTGACGCTGCGCCACGGCGTGGATTGGGGTGCCCCGGACGCCCGGGCGGTGGACCTTTTGTTCATGATCGCCGTGCCCCCGGGAAATGAAAGCCTGCACCTGCAAATTTTAGCACGGCTGGTCAACCTGCTCAGCCGCAACTCGCTGGTGGACGCTTTGCGCCACGCCAGCAGCCCTGAACGCTTTGTGGAGCTGATCGCCAAGACAGAAAATGCCTGCTTTGCTGATTGACCCACCTAAACTTCAAAACTATATAAACAGTCCGCTGCGGAATCCGAAAAAGGGGAGCAATGGGCTGTTTTGCTGTTTTTTGGTGAAAATGCCGAGAATTCGCTGCTGCAAAGTGCCAGATTTGGCAAGATAGACCTTGCTTTAAAGCACTAAACTGTGCTATACTTTAAAGCACTAAAGCAACTGCTTTTGAGGGCACGCTGTGCAGCGCGTAAGCATGTTGCCGTTATTTGGAGGGAACAAAGATGAAAAAGGCACTTTCACTCGCTATGGCAGCTGCCATGACCATGGGTCTGGCAGCTTGCGGCAGCACCGCATCCAGCACCGCTGCTGCTGATTCCACCCCCGCGGCTTCCACCGCTGAGGCTGGGAGCGAAGCTGAATCCACGGCAGACAGCACCGACGGCAAGGTTTACAACATCGGCATCTGCCAGTTGGTCCAGCACGATGCGCTGGACGCCGCCACCCAGGGCTTCAAGGACGCTTTGACCGAGAAGCTGGGCGAGGGCAACGTCAAGTTTGACGAGCAGAACGCCTCCGGCGATTCCGCCAACTGCACCACCATCGTCAGCGGCTTTGTCTCCACTGGCGTCGATCTGATCCTGGCCAACGCCACCGCCCCGCTGCAGGCTGCTGCCCAGGCTACCGCCGACATCCCCGTCCTCGGCACCTCTGTTACCGACTACGCCACTGCGCTGGACATCTCTGACTGGACCGGCACTGTGGGCAACAACATCTCCGGCACCTCTGACCTGGCCCCGCTGGACCAGCAGGCAGCCATGATCCAGGAGATGTTCCCGAACGCTAAGACTGTTGGCCTGCTGTACTGCAGCGCCGAGCCCAACTCCGTCTACCAGTGCGATGTCATTGAAGGCTATCTCACGGAGATGGGCCTGGAGACCACCCGCTACGCTTTCACCGATACCAACGATGTCACCTCCGTCACCCAGGCCGCTGCTGCTGCCTCTGACGTGATCTACATCCCCACCGATAACACCGCTGCTTCCAACACCGAGGCCATCGCCAATGTGGTTATCCCGGAGAAGGTTCCTGTGGTTGCCGGTGAGGAAGGCATCTGCAAGGGCTGTGGTGTTGCCACTCTGTCCATCAGCTACTATGACCTGGGCTACAAGACTGGTGAGATGGCTGCCGAGATCCTGGCCGATGGCGCCGATGTCTCCACCATGCCTGTTGAGTTTGCCCCCAACGTTACCAAAAAGTACAACGCAGCCAACTGCGAAGCACTGGGCATCACCCCGCCGGACGGCTATGAGGCCATTGCCGACTAAAAAATCCTGAATCACACGCACGAATAAACAGCGAGGAGAGGGCTGAAACGGCTCTTTCCCCGCTATTTTGGTGCATCGTTTCCCCAGCATGATTCCAAAAAAGTTCGGAGGTTTTATTCATGGGATTCTTTGCTTCCCTGATCAACTCAATGCCCAGTGCTGTGGCCCAGGGCCTTATCTGGGGCATTATGGCCATCGGCGTCTACCTAACCTACCGCATCCTGGATGTGGCCGATTTGACGGTCGACGGCTCTCTCGGTACCGGCGGTGCGGTCTGCGTTGTTATGGTGCTTAACGGGGTGCCGGTGGGGCTGGCCCTGCTGGCGGCTACGGCAGCAGGTATGCTGGCGGGCCTTGTTACGGGCCTGTTCCACACGGCCTGCGGCATCCCGGCTATTTTGGCCGGTATTTTGACCCAGCTGGCGCTGTATTCGGTCAACCTCCGCATCATGGGTTTCGGCACGGGCGGCGGCAAAGCCAACCTGCCCATCAGCGTGGACAAGTACAGCCTGCTGGTCTCGGCCCGTTATGTCCGCAATGTGGCCCTCAATAACCCCATCCTGATCCTGACCATCTTTTGCGCGGTGCTGATCGCTGTGCTGTACTGGTTCTTTGGCACTGAGCTGGGCTGCTCTCTGCGTGCCACCGGCGCTAACCAGAACATGGCCCGTGCCCAGGGCATCAACACCAACGTCACCAAGGTGCTGGGCCTGATGATCTCCAACGGCCTGGTCGCGCTGGCCGGCGGTCTGCTGGCCCAGTATCAGGGCTTCTCCGACATCAACATGGGCCGTGGTGCTATCGTCATTGGTCTGGCGGCGGTCATCATCGGCGAGGTCATCTTCAGCCGTATCTTCCGCAACTTTGCCCTCAAGCTGCTGTCCGCCGTTATCGGCGCTATCATCTACTACATCGTCATGGTCTTTGTCCTGCGCCTGGGCCTGTCTACCGACGACCTGAAGCTGCTCACTGCTTTGGTAGTGGCGCTGTTCCTGACCATCCCGTACTGGAAGGGCAAATACTTCACCAAGACCTCGGTGAAAAAGGGGGAGAAGAACCATGCTTGAGATCAAAAACGTCTACAAGACCTTTAACGCCGGCACAGTCAACGAGAAAGTGGCCCTGCAAGACCTGAACCTGACGCTGGAAGACGGCGATTTCGTTACCGTCATCGGCGGCAACGGCGCGGGCAAATCCACCATGCTCAACGCGGTAGCCGGTGTCTGGCCTATCGATATGGGCAAGATCCTCATCGACGGGCAGGACGTCACCCGCCTGTCGGAGCATCAGCGCGCCAAGTACATCGGCCGTGTCTTTCAGGACCCGATGATGGGCACCGCCGCCACCATGGGCATTGAGGAAAACCTCGCCCTGGCGGCCCGCCGCGGCGTGACCCGCTCGCTGAAAGTGGGCATCACCAAAAAAGAGCGCGAGGAATACCACGAGCTGCTTAAAACGCTGGACCTGGGCCTGGAGGACCGCATGACCAGCAAGGTCGGCCTGCTTTCCGGCGGCCAGCGCCAGGCGGTCACCCTGTTGATGGCTACCCTGAAAAAGCCCAAGCTGCTTTTGCTGGACGAGCACACCGCCGCCCTGGACCCCAAGACGGCCGCTAAGGTGCTGGCCCTCTCGGAGAAGATCGTGGAGGAGAACCACCTGACCACCCTGATGATCACCCACAACATGAAGGACGCCATCAAGTACGGCAACCGCCTGATCATGATGTACGAGGGCCATGTCATCTACGATGTGCGCGGTGAGGAAAAGGCCAACCTGCAGGTCAGCGACCTGCTCCAGCGCTTTGAGCAGGTCAGCGACGGCGACTTTGCCAACGACCGCATGCTGCTCTCCTGATCGGCAATAAACACCATACAAAAACCAGCGCGGCGGCTTTCCCGGCAAAAGGGGAAGGCCGCCGCGTTTTCGTTTGTCTGTGCTGGGTAAAACTCGAACTCACCACTGCCGCCGGTACTCGCCGGGGGTGGTGCCCTCCACCTTTTTAAACAGGCGGGAAAAATAGTTGGCATCGTTCAGTCCGCACTCCTGGGCCACAGCCTCGATGCTGCGGTCGGTAAAGCGCAGCAGCCGCTTGGATTGGGTAATACGCAGCTGCACAAGATAGTTGGTGACCGATTGACCGAACTGCTCCTTAAACACGCGGGTCAGGTAGAACTTGTTGATGTAGAACCGCTCAGCCAGCGCGTCCAGCGTGATCTTCTCGGTGTAGTGGGTGTCCAGATAATCCTTGATCTCCTGCAAGTTCTGCTTTTTGCTGCCCGGCGCGCGGGCGGTGTCCGGGTGCCAGCTTTCTTCCATCAGCAGGGTCAGCAGGGCAATCAGCTTTTCGTAAATCTGCATGTCCCGCACGTAAGTGTCGGATTCCGTCAGCGCGTACAATTCGTCCAGCAGCGCCGCGTATCCGCCGGGGTCAGCAGCGCGGAAGCAGGGCAGGCCGCCCCGCTCCTGATACTTTTTGTAAATGGCCGCCATGTTCGGCCCATAAAAATGCACCCAGTGCAGCTGCCACAGATCGTCCCCGGTGCGGTGCTGGTAGGGGCGCTGGCAATCCAGAAACACGCAGTCCCCGGCGTGCAGCTCGTGCCAGGCACCCTCGTACTCCAACTCACCGGAGCCGCTCTCCACCCAGAAAAACAGGTAGGACGCCAGCCCCTTGCGGGTGCTGGTGTGGGGCTGCCGCGCCTGCAAACTGCCCACCTCCTGCAGATGGATGAGGTTCGACCGCGCAAAAGGGGAGGGCGTGTAGATCACGCGCCGGGAATGTACCAGCTTGCCGTCAAAAAATGGTGTTTTCATGATGCCCTCCTGCCAAAGTTCCTTGCAGGCATCATACCACAGCAGCATACAAAAAGTCAATATAATGCTACTGCTTTGCAAGATTACCCCTACAGCAACAGGAAAAAATCCGCTACAATAACAAACAAGGCCCGATCAAAAGCATTTATATGCCGCATAAAAAGTGCGGTAGAAAGGATATACAGTTATGAAAAAAGCACTCATCACCGGTATCACCGGCCAGGACGGCAGCTATCTGGCGGAGTTCCTGCTGGAAAAAGGCTACGATGTCCACGGCATCATCCGCCGTTCTTCTGTCGATTACCGAGAGCGCATCGCCCATCTGGAAGGCCACCCCAACTTCCACCTGCATTACGGCGACCTTAGCGATTCGATGAGTATCCTCTCGGTCGTCGGCAAGGTCCGCCCCGATGAAATTTACAACCTCGCCGCCCAGAGCCACGTCCAGGTCAGTTTCGATGTGCCGGAGTTCACCGCCGATGTCGACGCTACCGGCGTGCTGCGCGTGCTGGAGGCCGTGCGTCTGTGCGGCCTGACCGACACCTGCCGCATCTACCAGGCATCCACCTCGGAGCTGTACGGCAAGGTCGAGGAAGTGCCACAGAACGAGAACACCCCGTTCCACCCCTACAGCCCCTACGCCGTCGCCAAGCAGTACGGCTTCTGGATCGTGAAGGAGTACCGCGAGGCCTACAACATGTTCTGCTGCTCCGGTATCCTCTTCAACCACGAGTCCGAGCGCCGCGGTGAGACCTTTGTCACCCGCAAGATCACCCTGGCTGCCGCCCGCATCGCCCAGGGCAAACAGGATAAGCTCTACCTGGGCAACCTGTCCAGCCTGCGCGATTGGGGCTACGCCAAGGATTATGTCGAGTGCATGTGGCTGATCTTGCAGAACAAAAAGCCGGAGGATTTCGTCATCGCCACCGGTGAGCAGCACTCGGTGCGTGAGTTCTGCCAGCTGGCCTTCCACAATGTGGGCATCGAGCTGGAATTTGTCGGCGAGGGCATGAATGAGAAGGGCATCGACAAGGCTACCGGCAAGGTCGTCATCGAGGTCAGCCCCGACTTCTACCGCCCCACCGACGTTGTCAACCTCTGGGGCGACCCCAGCAAGGCCAAGCGCGAGCTGGGCTGGAACCCCACCAAGACCACCTTTGCCGAGCTGGTCAAGATCATGGTCGACCACGATATGAAGAAGGTCGCCGTCGAGCGCGCCGAGGAACATATCCAGACCAATCTGGCCGAATACCTTGAAAAAGGTGTCATCAAATAAGTATAATTACTATTATCACTATCCTATTCATTCTATTCATCCTATTCATTACATTCGCCGCCTTTCGCCGCCTAATGAATAAGATGAATAGGATGAATGTAATGAATATAATGAATAAGATAGTAATTTTACATTAGGAGTATAGTAACACTCCAAATTTTGCCGCGCTGAAGCGGGAGGAATATGCAATTATGATGGAGAAAAACGCAAAGATCTATGTAGCCGGGCATCGCGGCATGGTGGGCAGCGCCATCGTGCGGGAACTGCAGCGCCAGGGCTATACCAATATCATCACCCGTACCCATAAGGAGCTGGACCTCTGCCGCCAGCAGGATGTGGAGGATTTCTTCGCCGCCGAAAAGCCGGAGTATGTCTTTTTGGCAGCGGCCAAGGTGGGCGGCATCGTCGCCAACCAGGAGGCCCTGGCCGACTTCATGTACTACAACATGACGCTGGAGATGAACGCTATCCACTCCGCCTGGCAGAACGGCTGCAAAAAGCTGGAATTCCTGGGCTCTTCCTGCATCTACCCCCGCATGGCGCCCCAGCCCATGCAGGAAAGCTGCCTGCTGACCAGCGAGTTGGAAAAGACCAACGAGGCCTACGCCCTGGCCAAGATCAGCGGCCTGAAATACTGCGAGTTCCTGAACCGCCAGTACGGCACTGACTATATCAGCGTCATGCCCACCAACCTCTACGGCCCCAACGATAACTACCATCCCACCCACAGCCATGTGGTACCCGCCCTCATCCGCCGCTTCCACGAAGCCAAGATCAACGGCGTCGAGAGCGTCACCTGCTGGGGCGATGGCAGCCCGCTGCGCGAGTTCTTGTATGTGGACGACCTCGCCAACCTGTGCGTATTCCTGATGAATAACTACTCCGGCAACGAGACCGTCAACGCCGGCACCGGCAAGGAGCTGACCATCAAGGAACTGACCGAGCTGGTGGCTAAGGTCGTCGGCTACACCGGCGAGATCAAGTGGGATACCTCCAAGCCCAACGGCACGCCCCGCAAGCTGCTGGACGTCAGCAAAGCTACCAAGCTGGGCTGGACCTACAAGACCGAGCTGGAAGACGGCCTGCGCCTTTCCTACGAGGACTTCCTGCATAACCCGATGCGCGCCGAGCGTTGAAAAGGAGATTGCATGAATATTATCCTGCTTTCCGGCGGCTCCGGCAAACGCCTGTGGCCGCTGTCCAATGACATCCGCTCCAAGCAGTTCATCAAAATTTTCAAGACCGCCGACGGCTACGAGTCGATGGTCCAGCGCGTCTACCGCCAGATCACCGAGGTGGACAAGGACGCCAGCGTTACCATCGCCACCAGCAAGACTCAGGTGTCGGCCATCCATAACCAGCTGGGTGACTCGGTGGGCGTCTGCGTTGAGCCCTGCCGCCGCGATACCTTCCCGGCTATCGCCCTGGCCACGGCCTACCTGCATGATGTAAAGGGCGTCGGCCCGGACGAGCCTGTCGTCGTATGCCCGGTGGACCCCTATGTCAATAACGACTACTTCGAGGCTCTCAAGCAGCTGTCTGACCTGGCTGAAAAGGGCGGGGCCAACCTCTCCCTGATGGGCATTGAGCCGACCTATCCCAGCGAGAAGTACGGCTACATCATCCCCGAAAGTGCTGGCTCCGTCAGCCCGGTGCGCACTTTTAAGGAGAAGCCAGACGCCAAAACGGCGGAGCAGTACATCGCCCAGGGAGCACTGTGGAACGGCGGCGTCTTTGCCTACCGCCTGGGCTACGTGCTGGACCGCGCCCATGAACTCATCGACTTCACCGACCATCAGGACCTCTTCAATAAGTACGAAACGCTGAACAAGATCAGCTTCGACTACGCCGTGGTCGAGCACGAGTCCAAAATTCAGGTCATGCGTTTTGCGGGTCAGTGGAAGGACATGGGCACCTGGAACACCCTGACCGAGGCGATGGAAGAACCGAAGATCGGCAAAGCCATCTTGAACGACGCCTGCGAGAACGTGCATGTGCTGAACGAGCTGGACGTGCCGGTGCTTTGCATGGGCCTGAAAGATGTGGTGGTCTCTGCCAGTCCCGAGGGCATCCTCGTCTCCGACAAAGAGCAGTCCAGCTACATCAAGCCCTTTGTGGACAAAATCGACCAGCAGATCATGTTTGCCGAGAAGTCCTGGGGCAGCTTCCGCGTGCTGGACGTGGAGGACGAAAGCCTGACCATCAAGATCACGCTGAACCCCGGCCACTGTATGAACTACCACAGCCATGCCCGCCGGGATGAGGTGTGGACGGTCATCTCCGGCCGCGGCTATGCCATCGTCGACGGCGTAAAGACCACCGTGCAGGCAGGGGACGTGGTGAAGATGCCCGCCGGCAGCCGCCACACCATCGTGGCCGACACCGAACTGAAAGTGATGGAAGTCCAGCTTGGCCGCGACATCAGCGTCCACGATAAAGAAAAGTTCCCGTTCCCGGAAGTGTAAACCGTTAAACCCGGCCAAAACCGTAAATTTTGCCGTGGGGCACTTGACTTATGCCGAAAAATCAGTATAATAGTCTTGTTGCCCTTGTGTGCTGGTATGGCTCAGTTGGTAGAGCAGCTGATTCGTAATCAGCAGGTCGCCAGTTCAAGTCTGGCTACCAGCTCCAAGCGTAAAAGTCTGCGACAGGTTTCCTGTCGCAGGCTTTTTGTGTATGAGGGAGAGACAATGCAAAAATTAAACAAAAACAGCAAAAATGTCGCTTGAACTTAAACCTCGGTTCCATGTTATAGTTTTATGGCAGGTTGAAGACCTGCGGCCTTGACAAACCCGACGGCTGCATGTATGATAGAGCAGTTGATTTTGCAAGCATACTAAAAAAGTAGGAAATAAAACCCCAAGGAGGGAACATCCCCATCATGACAGAACGCCTTGCCCAGATATTGGCGGATTCCTTTTTTAAGATCCTGATCCCTGGCATTACCGTCACCATCCCGTTGACGGCGCTGTCCTTTTCTATTTCTCTTGTCATCTCCGTAGCGGTGGCGCTGGTGCAGTTTGCCCAGGTGCCGGTACTTACCAAGCTGGCCCGCCTGTACATCTGGATCATCCGCGGTACGCCCATTCTGGTGCAGCTGTTTGTAGTGTTCTACGGCCTGCCGGGCGTCGGCATCCTCATCGAGCCGTTCCCTGCGGCGGTGCTGGTGTTTTCTATCAACGAAGGTGCTTACGGTGCCGAGACTATCCGCGCGGCGCTGGAATCGGTGCCCAAGGGCCAGCTGGAAGCAGGGCAGTGCGTGGGCATGAGCTACATGCAGATCATGTGGCGTATCATCCTGCCGCAAGCCCTGCGCACGGCGTTCCCCACGCTGGCCAACTCCCTGATCGCCATGGTCAAGGATACCTCTCTGGCGGCCAATATCACCGTGACCGAAATGTTCATGACCACCCAGCGCATCGTCGCCCGCACCTACGAGCCGCTGGCCCTTTATCTGGAGGTCGGCCTTGTCTACCTGCTGTTCTGCACGGTGCTGACCCGCGTGCAGGCTTGGGGCGAGAAGCTGCTGAACCGCCGCGGCGCACAAAGGAGTTGATACGATGCTGGAAATCCATGATCTGCAAAAATCCTTCGGTGACCTGCATGTCTTAAGGGGCATCAATCTCAATATCCAGAAGGGCGATGTCGTGGCCGTCCTCGGCTCCAGCGGCAGCGGCAAAACAACGCTTCTGCGCTGCATGAACTTTTTGGAGCATGCCGATGCGGGCACCATGGTCTTTGACGGCCAGCAGGTGGAGTTGAGCCGCATCACCCACGCCCAGATTCACGCCCTGCGCCGCCGCACCGGTTTTGTGTTCCAAAACTACAACCTGTTTGCCAACAAGACTGCGCTGCAAAACGTGACCGAGGGCCTTGTAATTGCCCGCAAGATGGACAAGCACCAGGCCGACGAGATCGCCCGTGCCGCGCTGGATAAAGTCGGCATGGGGGACCGCTGCGACCACTATCCCAGCCAGCTTTCCGGCGGCCAGCAGCAGCGCGTGGCCATTGCCCGCGCCATTGCTTACGACCCGGAGATCCTCTATTTCGACGAGCCGACCTCGGCCCTCGACCCCGAGCTGACCGGCGAGGTGCTGACCGTCATGCGCCGTTTGGCCGATGAGGGTCGCACGATGCTGGTCGTCACCCACGAGATGGACTTTGCCCGCCATGTGGCCAACCGCGTTGTCTTTATGGACGCCGGCGTCATCGTGGAGCAGGCCGACGCCGAAACTTTCTTCACCAACCCGCAGCAGCCCCGCACCCGGGAGTTCCTGCAGAATTACAAACAAAGGAGTTTTACCTGATGAACCGTAAAAAGATCACCGCCCTGGCTCTGACCGCCGCTATTTCCGCCGCCGTGCTGGCTGGCTGCGGCAGCTCTGCCGCTTCTTCCGCTGCCCCGGCTGCTGATTCCGCCGCCGACAGCGCCACCACCGATACCGCCGCTTCTGCCGACCTGCTGAGCCAGATCCGGGAGCGCGGCACCATCACCGTCGCCATGGAGGGCACCTGGGCCCCCTGGACCTACCACGATGAAAACGACAACCTCGTCGGCTATGACGTGGAAGTTGCTACCCTGATCGCCGAGAAGCTGGGCGTTGAGCCGGAGTTCATCGAGGGCGAGTGGGACGGCCTGCTGGCCGGTCTGGACGCTGGCCGTTACGACATCATGGTCAACGGCGTGGACATCACCGAGGAGCGCGCCGAGAAATACGACTTCTCCGAGCCGTACGCCTACAACCGCACCGCCGTCATCACCAAGGGTGATAACGACACCATCAACAGCCTGGAAGATCTGAAGGACAAAAAGACCGCCAACACCATCTCCAGCACCTACGCCCAGCTGGCTGAGCAGTACGGCGCCGACGTTACCGGCGTGGACGACCTGAACCAGACCTTCGAACTGCTGAACAGCGGCCGCATCGATGCTACCCTGAACGCTGAGGTTACCTTCTACGACTACACCAAAGAGCATCCCGACGCCAACGTCAAGATCGCAGTCCTGACCCAGGACGCCAACGAGGTTGCTATTCCGCTGCGCAAGGGCGACGAGACCGCCACCCTGCGTGAGGCTATTAACACCGCCATTGACGAGCTGCGTGCCTCCGGCCAGCTGAAAGATCTGAGCGAGAAGTACTTCGGCACCGACATTTCCTCCAACGACTAACAGGGAACCGGCCACCTGACAGCTTACAGCAACCACACCGCTCTGCAGTGTTCTCTGCAGGGCGGTTTTCTTGCGAAAAAACGCAAAATTTGCATGGTTTCACCCCTTGATTTTGCCGCCGCGCGTGCTATAATAACAGCCGCGGTATTTATAAGGGCCGCAGTGATAGAGAACGCATTTTGGAAAGTAGAGAGTATAGAGGGAATAAACGCACTATGACGAAAGACCTTACCGGCGGCAACCCGCTGAAAGTGATCCTGTTCTTCACCCTGCCGCTTGTGCTGGGCAATCTGTTCCAGCAGTTTTACGCGCTGGCAGATACCATCATCGTAGGCCGTTTCTGCGGCGTCAGTGCGCTGGCGTCGGTCGGCTCCACCGGCTCCATCAACTACCTGATCCTGGGCTTCGTCATTGGCATCTGCAATGGTTTTGCCATCCCCATCGCTCAGTTGTTCGGCGCACGGGATTACAGCGACCTGCGCCGCCATGTGGCTAATGCCGCCTGGCTGTGCATCGCATTCAGCGTAGTGCTTACCATCACCACGGTGACTCTGACCCGCCCGCTGCTGGTGCTGATGCAGACGCCTGAGGACATCCTGGACGGCGCGGTCATCTATATTGGCTGGATCTTCGCCAGCATCCCGTTCATCTTTTTGTACAACATGGTCGCCAGCATCATGCGCGCCCTGGGCGACAGCAAAACGCCACTGTACTTCCTGATCCTGACCAGCGCCCTGAACATCGGCCTGGATCTTTTGTTCATCGTGCCGTTCAAGATGGGAATCCTCGGCGCAGCGCTGGCCACCGATATTTCCCAGGCCATCTCCGGCGTGGTCAGCTTCGGCTTCCTGTGCCGCAAGTTTGAGGTGCTGCATATGCAGAAAGGCGAGCTCGCCTTCAGCAAGCGCGCCTGCACCCGCCTGATGGGCATCGGCGTGCCGATGGGCCTGCAGTGCAGCATCACGGCCATCGGCAGCGTTATCATGCAGTGGGCCGTCAACGTGCTGGGCAGCACGGCTGTCGCCGCCGTCACCGCCGCCAGCAAGACGATGAACCTGCTGACCGTCCCGCTGGAGAGCATCGGCACGGCCATGGCCACCTACTCGGGCCAGAACCTGGGTGCCGCCCGGATGGACCGCGTGCGCAAAGGCGTTACCAGCGCACTGCTGATTGCCACCGTCTACAGCATTGCTTCGGCGCTTATCCTGCATTTTGCCGATGTAGCCGTCATGTCCCTCTTCCTCGACACGACCACCGAGGTGGAGATCGTCGCCATGGGGCGCGAGTACCTCTTCTGGAACAGCGTGTTTTTCGTGCCGCTGGGTGCGCTGATCGTCTGGCGTTACAGCATCCAGGGCCTGGGCTTCTCCACGCTGGCCATGATGGCCGGCGTGGCCGAGATGATCGCCCGTACCGCCGTGGCCATCGTGCTGGTGCCGATGCTGGGCTACTTTGGCGCCGAGCTGGCGAACCCCGCCGCTTGGATCGCGGCCTGCATCTTCCTGTACCCGGCCTACCGCTGGACCTGCCACCAGTTGGACAACCGCCTGCTGGCCGCCCGCCTGCACATGCAAAATCCCAGCCCAGACCACGAACCGGCCTTATAAAACATTCAGCCGCCCCACCACGGGACGGCTGTTTTGCATATTCCTGTATATTTTTCCATACCTATTGCCGAAACCCTGCAAACGGCGTATAATAACAACATCATAGTTGGGAAAGGAAAGAGTAGTTATGCCGCAGAAAAAGCCGTTTGTCACGCTGGCCCAGGCACGGGCCATTGCTGCTGAGATCCCCACGCCCTTCCACCTGTACGATGAGGCCGGTATCCGCGCGAACGCCCGCAAGGTCAACGCCGCGTTCAGCTGGAATAAAGGCTTTAAGGAGTACTTTGCCGTCAAGGCCACCCCGAACCCTTACATCCTGAAAATTCTGCAGGAGGAGGGCTGCGGCGTCGACTGCTCCAGCTACACCGAGCTGCTGATGAGCGAGGCCTGCGGCTTTACCGGCAGCGACATCATGTTTTCCTCCAACGAGACGCCGGCGCAGGATATGCAGAAAGCCTACGAGCTGGGCGCTTACATCAACCTGGACGATTTGACCCATGTGGACTTCCTCAAAGAAACGGCCGGTATCCCCAAGACCGTTTGCTGCCGCTACAATCCGGGCGGTGTGTTTGAGCTGGGCAACGGCATCATGGATAACCCCGGCGACGCCAAGTACGGCATGAGCGAGGACCAGATGGCCGAAGCCTACACCCGCCTGATGAAACTGGGAGCTGAGGAGTTCGGCATCCATTCCTTCCTCGCCAGCAACACTGTCACCGACGATTACTATCCCAAGCTGGCCGGCATCCTGTTTGAACTGGCCGTCCGTCTGCACAAGCGCACCGGCGCCAAGATCAAGTTCATCAACCTGTCCGGCGGCGTGGGCATTGCCTACCGCCCCGACCAGCGCAGCAACGACATCGCCGCCATCGGCGAAGGCGTGCGCAAAAAGTTTGAGGAGATCCTCGTGCCCGCTGGGATGGGCGATGTAGCCATCTTTACCGAGATGGGCCGCTTCATGCTGGCACCCTACGGTGCCCTCATTACCACCGCCATCCACGAAAAGCACATTTATAAGGAGTATATCGGTGTCGACGCCTGTGCCGCCAACCTGATGCGCCCGGCCATGTACGGCTCCTACCACCACATCACCGTGCTGGGCAAGGAAGAAGCTCCCTGCGATCACAAGTACGATGTCGTCGGCGGCCTGTGCGAGAATAACGATAAGTTTGCCATCGACCGCATGTTGCCTGAAATCGACAAGGGGGACATCCTCTTTATCCACGATGCCGGTGCCCACGGCTTCTCGATGGGCTACAACTACAACGGCAAGCTGCGCAGCGCCGAGGTGCTGCTGAAACCGGACGGCTCCTTCCAGAAGATTCGCCGTGCCGAGACCCCGGCCGACTACTTTGCCACCTTCGACTTTACGCCGTTCTTCAAAAAATAATCGCAAAACAAAAGCAGATGCACCCGTTGTGGTACATCTGCTTTTTGCATATTTTGTTTTACTTTTGCAGCAAGGTTATTCCGCTTTGGCAGCGGCAATCTCGGCGGCATCCGCCTTGCTGAACTCGCCCAGGGGCAGCACCAGCTTGGCCAGCAATTCCTGCGGCAGGTCAGCCAGCAGGGCACTCTGGTCAGCCTCGGCATCCACAGCGGTAATGATGTGGGACACGCCGTCCTCGTCCACTTCAATGCGGGCATAATGCCCGGTGGCGATAAAGGCGCAGTCCAGCTTGGCGGCCTGCTCGGCCAGCAGCGGCAGCAGCGTGGCCGGGGCGGCGGGGGAGTCGGCAGTATCTTCGGCGGTAAAGGTCAGCACGGCAAAGCCCTGCTGCTGCAAAATGCGGTAGGCTGCTGCGGCATCAGCGCCACTGTTCAGCCCCAGCAGCACTTTGTCCTGCTTTTCAAAGGTGTTGAAACCATCCATTGTCTTTCTCCTTATTTTATAGGTGGAGGGGGCGTTATGCCTGGCGGCCGCCGTACTTTTTGCTCTGCTCCACGGCCATGCGGTCGCAACGCTCGTTTTCGGGGTGGCCGGCGTGGCCCTTCAGCCAGTGGTAGATAATCTTGTGCTTTTCGCTTTCTTCCAAAAGCGGGGCCCACAGGTCAGGGTTCAGGGCGGGGGACTTGTCGGCTTTTTTCCAGCCGCGGGCGCGCCACCCCTTGGCCCAGCCTTTTTCCAGCCCGTTGATGACATACTGGCTGTCGCTGTACAAATCAATGGCGCAGGGCTCTTTCAACTGGCGCAGGGCTTCCAGCAGGGCGGTCATCTCCATGCGGTTGTTGGTGGTGTTGGCTTCGCCGCCGGAAAGCTCCTTCTCGTACACTTTCTGTGCGGTACGGAACCGCAAAATGGCCCCCCAGCCGCCGGGGCCGGGGTTGCCGCTGCACGCGCCGTCGGTGTAAATTTCAATCTGTTTCATTCGTAATCTCCCATGATCCGGTAATACTATTTATTATAGCGTGTCCCTGCAAAGATGGCAAGGCGTTTGACAAGTAACCACAATCCGTTTATAATAAATAGTAATTGCAATGTTGTGTATGAAACCGGGCCCGGCCGCACCTTTTCAGGTGGGCTCTTCGCGCCCAGCCACTGTCTTATAAGGGTAGACCCACCCTTTAGCAAAAATACATAAATCGCAAACAGGCGCAGGAAATGTCGGCGTGTACAGAGCGGTATACGTCAGTCCTGCTAGATGAGAATCGGAGGTTTTCATGGAAGAATTCAAGCCTAAGCGTAAAAATAACAACTATTCTGGCACCGACAAGGCCGGTGCGCCGCGCCGCGCCCCGCGCCAGAATCATCAGAACAAGCCCCCGCAGGAGAATAGCACCCCGGCCAATAAGCCCCGCCGCCGTCCTGCCCGCCCGGCCGCTGCCGAAGCTGCCCAGGCCCCGGCACAATCCGTGCCTGCACCGCGCCCGCGCCGCCCCCGCAACACACCGCAGGGGGAGGGTCAGGCTCCGCATCAGCAGCGCCGCGGCCGCAAGCCCCAGCAGAATAACAATGCCCCCCACTACGAGATGACTCCGGCCATCCCCATGCACATCTGCCCGCTGGGCGGTCTGGGTGAAGTCGGCAAAAACATCACCCTGTATGAGTGCCAGGGCGATATGATCCTGGTCGATTGCGGCCTCGTCTTCCCGGATGCGGATATGTTCGGCGTCGATCTGGTCATCCCGGATTTCACCTACGTGCTGGAGAACAAGGACCGCATCAAGGGCCTGTTCATCACCCACGGACACGAGGACCACATCGGCAGCCTGCCGTACCTGCTCAAAAAATTCAACGTGCCGATCTACGCCGCCCGGCTGACCATCGGCCTCATCAAGAATAAGCTCGAGGAACACGGCTTGGCATCCAGCGCCGTCTTCCACGAGATCCGCCCCCGCCAGAAGGTCAAGCTCGGCTGCTTCACCGTCGAACCCATTCACGTGAACCACTCTATCCCCGACGCGCTGGCTTTCGCCATCGAGTGCCCGGCGGGCGTGGTCATCCACACCGGCGACTTCAAGGTCGACTACACGCCGCTGTCCGGCGATGCCGTCACCGACCTGTCCACCATTGCCGAGTACGGCCGCAAGGGCGTGCTGGCTCTGCTGTCCGACTCCACCAACGCCGAGCGCCCGGGCTTTACCGCGACGGAGCAGACGGTGGCCGAGGGCGTGCGCGGCCTGTTCGGCAAGGCAGGCAAGCGCCGCATCATCGTGGCGACCTTTGCCTCAAACATCTACCGCGTGCAGCAGATCATCGACCTGGCCATTGAGTCGGGCCGCAAGGTGGCCGTCAGCGGCCGCAGCATGGTCTCCAACACCGAGATGGCCCGCGAACTGGGGTACCTGCATGCCCCTGACAATGTGCTGATCCCCATCGAGGAGATCAACAAGTACCCGCCGGAAAAGGTCGTGCTCATTACCACCGGCAGCCAGGGCGAGCCGCTGTCTGCGCTGTCCCGCATGGCGCAGGCCAGCCACCGTCAGGTCAAAGTCGGCCCCAACGACTTTATCATCATCTCGGCCCGTCCCATCCCCGGCAACGAAAAGACCGTTACCAAGGTCGTCAACGGCCTGCTGGCCCTGGGCGCCGAGGTCATCTACGAGAACATGTACGACACCCATGTTTCGGGCCACGCCTGCCAGGAAGAACAGAAGCTTATGCTGACCCTGGCGCACCCGCAGTACTTCCTGCCCGTGCACGGTGAGTTCAAGCAGCTCAAGCGCCACGCCGAGACGGCCGAGCACCTGGGCTATATCCCGAAGCAGAACATTTATATCGCCGAGAACGGCCAGAACATCCGCCTGTCTGCCGACGGCATGACCGTGGAGAACACCGTTACCGCCGGTGCCGTCATGGTGGATGGCTACGGCGTGGGCGATGTGGGCAATGTGGTCCTGCGTGACCGCCACCACCTGTCCGAGGATGGCATCATCATCGTGACGGCTGCTGTGGATGGTTCCACCGGCCAGGTGCTGTCCGGTCCGGATCTTGTCAGCCGCGGCTTCGTCTATGTCCGCGAGAGCGAGGAACTGATGGACGGTGCCCGCATGCAGGTAGAGATGGCCCTGGACCGCAGCCTGAGCGACAATATGCACGATTGGGCCAGCGTCAAGGCCCGTGTGCGCGAGGCACTTTCCAGCTATATCTACCGCAAGACCAAGCGCAGCCCGATGATCCTGCCTATCCTGCTGGAAGTGTAAGATCACCCCAAACTGATGTAAAAATGTGAGGGATTTGCCATGAAGCAAAAGCAAGGCCTGGATCTGGCAGCGGTCATCCTGCTGCTGCTCATTGCCTGCGCGGCTTTGGCCGTGCCGGTGGCGTTGCTGTCGCCCAAATGGCTCATTGCCCCGGCCGTGCTGGTCGTTGCAGCGCTGGGCGTACTGTGGTATCAGCGCCGCCGTCTGCGCAACTTTGTGGCCAAAAACCTTTGCAGTACGGACTTTGAGAACAGCCGCATCCAGTACAGCCTGACCGGCCTGCCCATCCCCACGATGCTGATTGCAGACGGCCGCGTGCTGTGGTATAATACTATCTTCCGGGAGGAAGTGCTGAACGGCACCGATGCCGTGACCCGGCCTATCGACCGGCTTTTCCCGGAACTGGACCTTGCGGTCTGCAGCCGCCCCCACGGTCAGGACTTGAGCGTAGGGGACAAGCGGTTCACCGCCTACGCAGGCGCCGCCAAGGGCAGCCGCGGGACCAACATCGTCTACCTTGTGGACGATACCGTTTATAAACAAACGCTGGAGGAATACACCGCCAGCCGCCCTGCCTGCCTGATCATCGTGATCGACAGCTACGATGAACTGTTCGACGACATGAAGGACAGCGAGCAGGCCAAGGAGCTGGAAGCTATCAACAGTCTGCTGGAAGCGTACATCGCCAAAAGCACCGGTTTCCTGCGCAAGATCTCCAATAGCCGCTACATTGCGGTAGTGGAGGAACGCGACATCCACTGGATGCTGCAGGAACGGTTTGAAATTCTTGACCAGGTGCGCGCGCTGCATCCCGGCGGCTTTACCACGCTGTCCATCGGCGTAGGTCACGGCGGCAAGACTTTGCAGGAATGTCACCAGATGGCCCGTGAGAGCATCGATATTGCCCTCGGCCGAGGCGGCGACCAGGCGGCTGTCAAGACCGTAGACGGCTTTGAATTCTACGGAGGTATCTCCCACGGTGTCGAAAAGCGCAGTCATGTGCGCAGCCGCATCATCGCCAACGCCTTGTGCGACCTTATCAAAAAGAGTGACAGCGTCATCATTATGGGCCACCGCATGAGCGACCTGGATGCCATCGGCTCGGCCATCGGTGCGCTGCGCATCTGCAAGATCTGCGGCGTCCCGGCGGTCATCGCCGTCAACAGCGACGCCACCCTGGCAGGCCCGCTGCTGAAGACTTTCATCGATGCAGGCGAGGGACACAACTTCATCCCGCCGGACCAAACGCTGGATGTTATCACGCCCCGTACGCTGCTGATCGTGGTGGATACCTATCAGAAGCGCCTGCTGGAAAGCCAGAAAATCTACGAAAAGTGCAAGCGCATTGTTGTCATCGATCACCACCGCATGGCGGTCGGCCATATCGACAACCCGCTGCTGCTCTACCACGAGCCTTACGCCTCCAGTGCCAGCGAACTGGTGTGTGAACTGCTGCAGTTCCTGCCCAAAGAGGATAACATCACCGCGCTGGAAGCCCAGGCCTTGCTGGCCGGCATCATGCTGGACACCCGCAGCTTTGCGCTGCATGTGGGCGTGCGCACCTTTGAGGCTGCCGCCTGGCTGCGCAGCCGCGGCGCCCAGACCGCCGATACCAAGCTGCTGTTCAACACCTCGAAAGAGGAGTACGAGGCCCGCGCCCACATTGTGGAAAGCGCCTACATTTACAAAGGCTGTGCCATCGCCCTCTCGGAGGAGCTGGATGCCGGCATGAACGTAGTGCTGCCCATGGCGGCCAACGATCTGCTGACCATCAACGGCGTGGACGCCAGCTTTGTGGCTGTCGCCAAAAACGGCGGCGTCAACATCTCTGCCCGCAGTATGGGCGCCTTGAACGTGCAGGTCATTCTGGAGCCCTTGGGCGGCGGCGGTCATTTGATGATGGCCGGTGCCCAGCTGCATGACTGTACCCTGCAGGATGCCGAAACGCGCATCCGTGAACAAATTGACATTTACCGCGCCGCCCAGGCTGCCCAGCAGGACGCGGCACGGTAAAAATAGAGACATACGGAGGGAATCTATATGAAGATCATTCTGAAACAGGATGTCAAGACCATCGGTAAAAAAGACGAGATCCATGAGGTTTCGGACGGTTACGCCCGCAACTTTCTGTTCCCCCGCGGCCTGGCTGCCCCCGCAGACGCCGCTGCCCTGAACCAGGCCCGCACCAAGAGCGAGGCCAAGGCCCACCATGAGGCAGAAGCCCGCACGGCTGCCGAGGAGCTGGCTGCCAAGATCAAGGGCCAGGTCGTCACCGCCAAAGTCAAGGGCGGTGCCTCCGGCAAGCTGTATGGCAAGGTCACCGGCAAAGAAGTCGCTGAACTGCTGACCCAGCTGACCGGCACCGAAATCGACAAGAAAAAAGTCGAGCTGCCGTCCGCTATCAAGGAGTTTGGCAGCTATGACGCCGCTGTGCGCCTGTATGCTGGCGTTGTCGCACCGTTCAAACTGAAAGTGGAAGAACTGTAAAGTCAACCAACTTCACAGGCAAAAGGAGGGGAGTCTGCCATGCCGAGAAATGAAGAATTGAGCCTGTCCAGTCTGGGCATCCAGATGCCCTACAACATGCAGGCCGAGCAGAGCGTGCTGGGTGCCGCCCTGATGGATGAAACGGTGCTGAACCGCCTCATCACCGATATGGAACCTGAAATGTTCTATTCGGATCAGAACCGCGCCGTCTACGAGACGATGCGCTCTCTTTACACCGAGAGCGAAGCCGTCGACCTCATCACGCTGGTCAACGCCCTGGGCAACAACGGCACCTTTGCCGGTGCAGACGATGCCAAGGTCTACGTTACCCACCTGGCCGAGACGGTCCCGGCTATCTCCAACGTCGATTCCTACTTAAAGATCGTCCGGGAAAAGTACCAGGCCCGCCGCCTGATCGAAGCCGCCCGCAGCATTTTGAGCGAGACATCCTCCGGCGAGGATGCCGACATGCTGCTGGAAAGCGCCGAACAGAAGATTTATGACATCCGCAGCGGCCGCGATAAATCCGGCGTCAAGACCATCCGGGAATCCATCCTGGAAGTTATCGACACCATGCAGAAGCTGAGCGGTGCCGACCGCGACAAGTTCGCCGGCATCCCCACGGGCTTCAACTACCTGGACACCGTGCTTACCGGCCTGGGCCGTTCGGACCTTATCATTCTGGCCGCCCGCCCCGGTATGGGCAAGACCTCCTTCGCGCTGAACATCGCCACCAACGTGGCGCGTCAGCAGAAGGTTCCAACTATCATTTTCAGCTTGGAAATGACCTGCGAACAGCTGACCGACCGTATCCTTTCCAGCACTGCCAACATCGACAGCCAGGCATTCCGTACCGGCCGTCTAAACAACTCCGACTGGAACGATTTTGCCCAGGCTACGTCGCTTTTGTATAACGCACCCATCTATATGGACGATTCCTCCGGCATTTCGGTGCCGGAGATCAAGGCGAAGATCCGCACCATCAACCAGGATCCCAAAAAGGAAAAGATCGGCCTTGTCATCATCGACTACCTGCAATTGATGCAGAGTGCCAAGCGCACTGAGAGCCGTGTGCAGGAAATCAGTGATATTACCCGAAACCTGAAGATCATGGCCAAGGAACTGAACGTCCCGGTCATCGCTCTGTCGCAGCTTTCCCGTGCAGCGGAAAAGACTACCGGCCGTTCGGACCACCGCCCCCAGCTTTCCGACCTGCGTGATTCCGGCTCTATCGAGCAGGACGCCGATGTCGTGTTGTTCCTCTACCGTGCGGCCTACTATAACTCCCAAAACGGCGAGGACAGCCAGGCCAACGAGAACGAGGCCGAGTGCATCGTGGCAAAGAACCGTCACGGTGAGACCAGCGTTGTGCGCCTGGGCTGGGACGGCGCGCATACCCGCTTCAGCAACCTGGATGTGAGCCATGAGTACTGACGCGGAAAAAACTGTACAGTGTATCGAGGAGACTCTGTTGGCCTACTGCCGCCAGCAGGGTCTGTTCAAGTCTGGCGACAGAGTCATTGCAGCCTACTCCGGTGGAGCAGACTCTATGGCTTTGTTGCTTTTTTTGCTTCGGCGGCGCAAAGACTTGGCCATCGAAGTGCTGGCCACCCACGTCAACCACGGTATCCGCGGTGCGTCAGCCCGGGCTGACGCCAACTTTGTCACGGCGTTCTGCCGCCGGAACGGGGTAGAACTGTTCCTGTATGATGCCGAGAAAGAGGGTGTGCCCATCCCGCCCCAGCCCAGTGAGGAATGGGCGCGGGAGCTGCGCTATACCTGGTTCGACCAGCTGGCCGCTCGGGAGGAAGCGCTGATTGCCACGGCCCACACCTGCTCTGACCAGGCGGAGACGCTCTTGTTCCGCATGGCGCGGGGGACAGGCCTGCACGGGCTGGCGGGTATCCCGCCCTGCCGCGGCATCTACCGCCGCCCCTGCCTGTGCCTGACCCGCGCCGATACCGAGGCATACTGTGCCGCCCTTGGGCAAAACTATGTGCAGGATGAGACTAACGCCGCCGACCTTTACGCCCGCAACCGCATCCGCCATACGGTGGTGCCGGCGCTGCAAAGCGTCAACCCGGCGGCGGAGCAGGCAATCGCCCGCCTGTGCCGCCAGATGCGGGCACTGGATGATTGGCTGACCGCCGAAGCAGCTGCGCTTTTGCAGGCGGCTGCCGTGCAGGGCGGCTATGAGGTCGAGACCCTCTGCCGCGCCCGCGGCCCGGTGCTGGATGCAGCGCTGCATGCGCTTATCAGCCCTGTGCGGGACGCTGAAGAAAAGTATGTAAACCTTCTGCGTTTCCTCGTTTTGCAGCGGGAAGGTGCCCTGCAATTGACGCCGGAAGTGACCTATAAGATCAAAAACGGCGTGCTGCTGCGCCTGACCCCGCAGGGCATAAAACCGCCGCCGGCCCCGCCGCAGCCCCTTAGCGAGGGCAGCTTTAGCCTTCCGGGTGGTTATTTTGTGGAATTTCGGCGCGTAAAGTATGAAGAATTTCTAAAAAATCAACCAATTTTCAAAAAAGACTTAAACTGTTGCGCGGATTGTGCTAAAATACAAGGGAATGTTATGCTGCGCACACGGCAGCCGGGGGACAGTTTCCGCCCGGCTGGCAGGCATGTACGTAAAACACTCAAAAAATATTACAACGAACTGGGCGTCCCGCTGGATGAGCGGGCGCTGCTGCCGCTGCTGGCCAGCGGCAGTGAGGTGCTCTGGCTCTGGGGCAGCGGCTTTGCCGAAGGCTGCGCCCCCGATGCGTATACGCATGAAGTGCTGACGGTGCGGACGGAAAAAACAGGGGAGGCATAAACTATGCAGAGTGTCATGGATCGGGATATTGACCATATCCTCGTCTCGGAAGAACAGCTCAAGACCCGCGTGGCTGAGCTGGGCACGCAGATCAGCAAGGACTATGCAGGCAAGAATCTGCTGCTGGTCTCCATTTTAAAAGGTTCGGTCGTCTTTATGGCGGACCTGATGCGGGCTGTCAGCATCCCGTGCGGCATCGACTTTATGGTCGTTTCCAGCTACGGCGGAGCCAACACGTCCTCCACGGGCCTTGTCAAGATCATCAAGGATCTGGACGCCGACCTCTCCGGTAAAGACGTGCTGATCGTCGAAGACATCCTGGACACCGGCATCACCCTGTCTCACCTGGTGCCGATGCTGAAGATGCGCAACCCCAACAGCGTTAAGCTCTGCACCATCCTCAGCAAGCCCAGCCGCCGCAAGGCGGACATTGAGCCGGATTACTGCGGCTTTGAAGTTCCTGATGAGTTCGTTGTCGGCTACGGCCTCGACTATGACGAAAAATATCGCAATCTGTCGTATGTCGGTGTCCTCAAGCCGGAAGTGTATTCCAAGTAAAGCCCGGGTGGGCGTAAAATCGTCCGGCCTCGCGCCGGTTTTTAGGAGTTGATTTCTTGCAGCGCAAACCTCGTTTCAGCGGCATCCTGCTGGTTGCCGTGCTCATGGTAGTGGTACTGCTTTTCGTAAGTCTCTCACCGCTGGTTGCGGCTTCGGCTTCCAAGCATGTCAATTACTCTGACATCTACTATTATTTCCAGAATCAGCAGGTAACCTCTTACCGGCTGGACCGCAACACCAACCTGCTGGAGATGTGGCTTAAAGAGGGCAAGATGCCCCTGCCGGAGGATACGTCCTCCACGGCAGATCTGCCGTCTGGCGGCTTGTTGACCAACCTCAGCGGCAGCCAGGACGATGACGACGAACTGCCCGCCAACGGCGGAACCGTCTACGTCAGCTATAAGCTGCCCTACGGCGGCGACTTCAACACCGGCAAGATCACCGAGTTTGTGGACGCCTACAATGAGGCCAACCCCGACGCCCCGATGATCTTCGACTACGTGGCCGTCAAGACCAGCGTGCCCTGGTTGGAGATCATCTTCTACTCGGTCATGCTGGGCAGCGTCGGTATGCTGTTCATGTCGATGTACCGCGGCGGTGCGGGCGGCGGCATCATGAATGTCGGCCGTGCCAAGGTCAAGGACCAACAGGAGAGCCAGCGCAAAGCGACCTTCGCCGATGTGGCTGGTGCTGATGAAGAAAAGGAAGAACTGCAGGAAGTTGTCGAGTTCCTCAAGGCTCCCGGAAAGTTCAATACTTTGGGTGCACGTATTCCCCACGGCGTGCTGCTGGTGGGCCCTCCGGGTACTGGTAAAACGTTGCTGGCCCGTGCCTGCGCAGGCGAGGCGGGCGTGCCGTTCTACGCCATCTCCGGCTCTGACTTCGTCGAAATGTACGTCGGTGTCGGTGCCTCCCGTGTGCGTGACCTGTTTGAAAAAGCCAAAAAGACCATGCCGTCCATCGTCTTTATCGATGAGATCGATGCCGTGGGCCGCCAGCGCGGCGCCGGTTTGGGCGGCGGCCATGATGAACGCGAGCAGACCCTGAACCAGCTGTTGGTCGAGATGGACGGCTTCGATGCCAACGATGGCGTCATCGTGATGGCTGCTACCAACCGTGCCGACATCCTGGATAAGGCGTTGCTGCGTCCCGGCCGTTTTGACCGTCAGGTCTATGTCGGTTTGCCCGATGTCAAGGGCCGTGAGGAGATCCTCAAGGTCCACACCAAGAACAAGCCCCTCGGCCCCGATGTCAGCCTGAAGACCATTGCCCGTTCCACGGCTGGTTTCTCCGGCGCTGACCTGGAAAACCTCGTTAATGAGGCTGCGCTGCTGGCAGCCCGCAAGGGTAAGAAGGCCATCACCGAGCCGGAGATCGAGGAAGCTTCCGTCAAGGTTATGATGGGCCCCGAAAAGAAGAGCCATGTGGTCACCGACGAAGAGCGCCGCCTGACGGCCTACCACGAGACCGGCCACGCCATCACCGGCTACTTCAGCAAGCACCATGACCCGGTGCATCAGATCAGCATTATTTCCCGCGGCGGTGCAGGCGGCTATACCATGTACCTGCCCGAGAAGGACCCAAGCTACGTTACCAAGACCGCGATGTTTGAGAACATCGTTACCTCCCTGGGCGGCCGTGTGGCTGAGCAGCTGGTGCTGGAGGACATCTCCACCGGTGCTTCCAGTGACCTGGAGCAGGCCACCAAGACTGCCCGCGCCATGGTTACCCGTTATGGCTTCTCTGAGCGGCTGGGCCCCGTGGTCTACGGCGGCGATCCCGGCGAGACTTTCCTGGGCCGCGACTTCGGCCAGGGCAAAGGCTACTCCGAGGCGATTGCATCCGAGATCGACAACGAGATCCGCGACATCGTGGATGAAGCCTACGAGACGGCCCGCCGTATCCTGACCGAACACATGGCCGAACTGCACAAGGTCTCGGCCGTGCTGATGGAGCGCGAGAAGATCAGCGGCGATGAGTTCAAGACCCTGATGGAGGGTGGCACCCTGCCGCCCTATGACCTGGCCAACGGTAAGACCGCCGAACCGGCAGCACCTGCCGTCCAGGCCGAACAGCCGAAATCCGATACGGATGCCGAGCAGGTTACGGACCAGCCCGACGTGCAACAGTAAAAAGTAGGTGTGAACCATGGATCAGAATTTTTCCTTGATGGCGCAGTCCCGCGCCAACTATTATACGGCCGGCAGCCCGGTCCAGTTTGTTCGCGTAGAACTGCTGAAAGGTGACGTCACCGGCGAAGTTGCGGTTTGCCTGACCTTCAAAAACGTCGGCACTGAGCCGCTGACCGGTCTGGTCGTCCATTTCAAATGTAAGGACGCCGCAGGCCAGGTCCTGTGCGAGGACGATTTCTATTACGAGCAGCTCAATGCCCAGCCTGGCGAGGTCTTTGGCAGTGACGATGCTGTCTATGTCAGCGATACGCCGGTCTCCAGCGTGGAGGTCGAGCAGGACCGTGCGTTCCTGAACGGCCGCGGCGTCGATCTGCGCGCCTACAAGCGTGTGCGCCTGCAGCTGCCCCGCGTGCTGCCCGCCTCTATCGCCCGCACCCTGCAGAACCGCACCGGCAACGCCCAGCTGACCTGCGTGCCGCAGGATAACGAGTACGGCTGGTTCTGCGCCTGCGGTGCATTCCATCCCAATGAGGAAAGCACCTCGGTCTGCTCGGAGTGCGGCGGCGACCGTGCCCAGATCAAAGCGACCTTGACCAACATCCTGGAGGATGCCCGCCGTGCGGCCGAGCGCCAGCAGCAGGAAATCAATGCCGTGGCCCAGCAGGCTGCCCCGCAGCAGCCCGTGGCCCCCAAGGTTGATCCCGCCGCCACCGCTGCCGCTGCCCAGGCTGCCATCAACAGCCAGATCGAGGATGACGCCGGTGCTACCGCCGCCTATGACCCCAAGAGCTTCGCCGCCCACGACGAGGAACAGGACGAGGAGGACGAGCGCGTCCGCCGCTACGCCCCCAAGGGCCGTCTGTTTGCCGATGATGACGACGATGACGAGGGCACCCAGATGTACGACACCGACGAGCTAGATGACGATCTGGACGCCGATGATGACGAGGATTACGCCCCTCGCAAAAAGCGCGGCCGCTATGCCGACGATGACGAGGTGAGCGAAGACGACGAGATGGCCGAGCGTATCATCCACTGGGCCCCGCCGATCACTGCCATTGTCTGTGCGTTGATCATTGCGGTCTCGCTGGTCTATCATTTCGTCCTGGCGTAAAATACGGACATAATGAAAGCACGGTGCTCCACGCAGGGCACCGTGCTTTTTGCGTGCCGGGCATTTGTTTACAATTTGGCAATGGATACCGCCCCGCTGCTGTGCTATACTACTCAAAAATAAGAAGGGAGCCAACGCTTATGTGTACGGCAGCATCCTACCGGACCAAAGACCTGTACTTTGGCCGCAACTTGGATTATGAATTTTCTTACGGGGATGAGGTGACCATCACCCCGCGCAACTACCCGTTCACGTTCCGTCGGGCGGGGGAGATGCGCACCCACTACGCCATGATCGGTATGGCCTATGTGGCCGAGGAGTATCCGCTCTACTACGATGCTGTCAACGAGAAGGGCCTGTGCATTGCAGGGCTGAACTTTGTGGGCAACGCTGCCTGCCAGTCGGAAACGGACGGAAAGGACAACATCTCGGTGTTTGAACTGATCCCCTGGCTGCTGGGCCAGTGCGCCGATTTGAACGAGGTACGCGCCCTGTTGGCCAAGCTGAACCTTGTGGACATCCCATTTAACGCCCAGCTGCCCACGGCAAAGCTGCACTGGCTCATCACTGATCGCACCGGCAGCATCACGGTGGAGGCCGTGGCCGACGGCCTGCATGTGTACGAGAATCCTGTAGAGGTGCTGACCAACAACCCGCCGTTCCCGCAGCAGATGGCCATGCTGGCCAACTACCGCGCCCTCAGCCCCCGGACCCCGAAAAACACTTTCGCTCCCGGCGTGGATCTGCCGGAACTCAGCCGCGGCATGGGCGGCATCGGCCTGCCGGGAGACCTTTCCTCGATGTCCCGCTTTGTCAAAGTGGCCTTTACCCGGGGTAACTCGAAATCGGCCGACGACGAGATGAGCAGTGTCAGCCAGTTCTTCCACATCCTCGGCTCGGTAGAGCAGCAGCGCGGCTGCTGTGAGCTGGATGACGGCAAGTATGAGATCACCCTCTACACAAGCTGCTGCAACGCCGATACAGGTGTCTATTACTACACGACCTACGATAACAACCAGATCACCGCTGTGTCCATGCACCACGAAGATTTGGACGGCGTGGCCCTCGTGCATTATCCCATCATCCAAAAGCAGAACATTTTCTGCCAGAACTAAAAGTAAACCGAAAACGCCCCGCGGCCTTGCAAAGCAAAAGCAAAGCTGCGGGGTGTTTGATTTTATAAGAAAAATGTGTAAGGGCAATACTGCACAATTCTAAGTGCCGCAGCCGCCGAAGCGGTGCTTAAGCCGTAAGGCGGGAATTGTGCGGTGTTGCCTAAGGTTTAGTCAAGCTCAATGCCGCAGGCACGCAGGGCACGTTCAAAAGACTTGGGGTTCTTGTACAGGATGCCGGTGATGCCCAGGTTGTAGGCGGCCTGGGCGTTGACTTTATTGTCATCGATGAAGATCGACTCGTCATACGCCAGGTTGCAGGTCTGCATCAGGGTGGTATAGATGGCCGGTTCCGGCTTGCACAGGTGCACCTCACAGGAGGCAACACCGCCGTCAAACAGTGAGAACCATTCCCGCTGGCGCAGCTCGTCCATAATATCCGCTGGGATGTTGGTCAGGTAGTACAGGCGGTATCCGGCGGCTTTCAGCTTTTGCATGGTGTGCACAGTGGATTCCTTCGTACGCAGGATGGTGGGCCACTCGTCGATGACGGTCTGCACCTCAAATACGCGGTTGACGCGGGCGGCGTTCTCCAGCATCGCAGCGTTGCCCTCTTCACGGGTGATGGTGCCGCGGTCCAGGTCCTGCCACTCCTGGCTGCCAAAGGTCAGTTCGTACACAATTTCCTCGGCGCGTTTGTTCATAAAGTGGTCCATCAGAAAATCTTTGGGATTGAATTGCACGACCACGCCGCCGAAATCAAAAATAATATTTTTATACATAAAACCCTCCGCAAAAGAGAAGTATTGATTCCTTACTTGGTTTCTAAGTATATCAGTATACCATAAATTCACCGATTTGTCCAAGAAACAATTCCACCCTTACCGCATACAATAAAGCGGCGAAAAATCGCACACCAAAGGGGGAGTGGACCATGACGCTGCGTGACCTGGCCCGGAAGGATGTGATACGCCTTTCCAATGGCGAAAACCTGGGCCGCATTGATGATATTGAATTTGAGGAAAAATCTGCCCGTCTTACCGCTGTGGTGCTGCATGGTCGCAGCCGCTGCCTGGGGCTGTTGGGCAGCGACGACGACCTTGTGATCCCGTGGCAGAGCATCAAAACCATTGGCACGGATGCCGTTATGGTGGAGCCAGACCCGGATGCCGACCTGCACCGCCACCGATAAAATCGTATAATTTATGTAAAACCTGCGAAATTCAAGTGCAATTATCTGTACAGTATGCTATAATAAATAGAACTACAGTACCGTGGGGGAAAATGTATGCAAAAACAGCAGCCTAACCAAAAAGTACTGCTGTTTTTGGCCACACTGGCGGTGCTGGCAGGCATTGTATGGGGTGCGTTATTCTTGATTGCCCCGATCTGGCAGCCAGGCACACCAGTCGCGTATATGCCAGCACTGCCGCAGACGGAAGCCGCCGCCGAGCGTGCGCCGACACAGCTGGTGGACCTGAACACCGCCGATGCCGAAACCTTGCAGACCCTGCCCGGCATCGGCCCGGCCAAAGCGGCAGCCATCATTGCCTACCGGGAAGAACACGGCCCCTTTGCGGCGCTGCAGAATGTGGCCAATGTCCCCGGCATATCAGAGCAAATGACAGAAAAATGGGCGGGCCTAGCGCAGACGGGAACGCCCGCCGAAAAGGCACCATAAATAGGGAGGAATCACCTTGGAAAAGTCCGAGAGCATTTTTATCAACCGTGAGCTGAGCTGGCTGGACTTCGACAGCCGCGTGCTGGCGCTGGCCAAAGAAAAAACCGTGCCCTTGGGCGAGCGCCTGAAATTTGCCGCCATCTTCGGCAGCAATATGGACGAGTTCTTCATGGTCCGCGTCGGCTCGCTGTACGACCAGACGCTGGTGAAAAACAACAAGACCGATAACGTCACCCACATGACGGCGGCGGAGCAGATTGCTGCTATCACGCCCCGCGTGGCCGAGCTGCAGGCAAAGTGCGACAAATACTTCCAGCATCTTGTCACTGCTCTGGCGCAGGAGGGCTACCGCAAGGTGGACTTTACCAAGCTCAGCAAGCAGCAGGAGCATTTCTGGAAAGCTTATTTCCAGCGCGAGCTCCTGCCGCTGCTCAGCCCGCAGATCGTGGATTCCCGTCATCCGTTCCCGTTTTTGAACAACAAAGATATTTACTACATGGCCCAGCTGCGCAGCAAAAACGACGGCGTTTGCTACGGCATCGTGCCCGTCAGCAGCCAGTTTGAGCGCGTGCTTTTCATCAAGGACGGCGAGGAGACCTGCTTTGCCTTCGTGGAGGAGCTGGTCGCCCACTATGCCGCTACCATCTTTGCAGGCAGCAGCGTGCAGAAGCAGTGCCTCTTTCGCGTGACCCGCAATGCGGATATTACCGTGGACGAGGGCATGATGGACCACGACATAGACTTCCGCGATGTTATGAGCGACCTGCTGAAAAAGCGCCGCAAGCTGGCAGCTGTGCGCCTGCAGTTCTGGCCGGACGCTCCGCAGGAAATCGTCAAGTTCCTGCGGGAGAAGCTGGTCGTCCCGGCGGACCGCTGCTATGCCCAGACCTCGCCGCTGGATACCGGCTGCCTGTTCAAACTGGCCGGCCGCATCTCCGGCGACGGCAGCCACAACGCCATGTTCTACCCGCCGGCCAAGCCCATGCAGGCCCCGGCAGGGTACGACCTGTACACCGAGGTCCGCAAGCACGATGTGCTGCTGGCCTACCCGTACCAGAGCATCCGCCCGTTCATCCGCATGCTGCTGTGCGCTGCGGCGGACCCAGACGTCGTCTCCATTAAAATGACGCTGTACCGCATGGCCAGCGACTCTCAGATCGTCAATGCGCTGATTGCCGCTGCAGAAAACGGCAAGGAAGTCGTGGCCATGGTCGAGCTGCGCGCCCGCTTTGACGAGCAGAACAACATTGACTGGTCCAAACAACTGGAGGATGCCGGCTGCACGGTATTCTACGGCTTTGACGATTACAAGGTCCATTCCAAACTGACGCTCATCACCAGCCGCAAGGATGGCAAGTACAAATACTTAACACAGATTGGCACCGGCAACTATAACGAGAAGACCAGCGAGCTGTACACTGACCTGTCCTTCATTACCACCCGCCAGGAAATCGGCGAGGAAGCCAGCGCCGTGTTCAACAACATGGCCCTGCAGCGTCTGACCAGCGAGGCCGACACCATGCTGGTAGCGCCGCTGCGCTTCAAGAGTGTGCTGCTGGAGGAGATGGACCGCCAGATTGCACTGGCCATGCAGGGCAAGCCTGCCTCGATGATCCTCAAAAACAACTCCATCAACGACCCGCAGATCATTGATAAAATCAGCGAAGCCAGCTGCGCCGGGGTGCGTGTAGACATGATCGTCCGCGGCATCTGCTGCGTGCGCGCCGGTGTGCCCGGCCGCACCGAAAATGTGCACATCCGCAGCCTGGTGGGCCGTTATCTGGAACATTCCCGTATCTACTGCTTCGGCAGCGGCGAGAATATGCGCATCTACATCGCTTCTGGCGACTTCCTGACCCGCAACACTGAGCGCCGCGTCGAAGTCGGCGTGCGGGTGGACGACCCGGCTATCGCCAAAAAGCTGCGCGGCATTTTGGACTTGCAGCTGCGGGATACCGTCAACGCGCGGGAAATGCAGCCGGACGGCACCTACACCAAGGTCAAGCCAGCCCCGGGCCAGCCGCCGGTGGACAGCCAGATGGCCATGTTCGGCTATTTCCAGAACGGCTTTGAGCAGGCCGCCGAAAAGTCTGCCCCCGCCGTAAAGCCCGTGGCTAAACGTGCGGCCGCCGCAGCCCAACCCGCTGTGCGTGCCCGCAAGGCCGCCGCCCTGCGCCCGGCCAAAACCGGCCTTTTGCAAAATCTCTTTGGCCGTAACAAAAAGTAAGGAGAACCCAAAAGTATGAAAACCTGTGTAGTGACCGCCAATTACAGCTGCGACCCCAACAAGGTGTGGCTTTACCTGACCAAGCCCACCCTGAACCACTGGCGCAGTGATGTGAGTGAGTACGAGGAGAGCGACGACGGTCTGAAAGGCGTCGAGCATAACACCGACGGCGGCACGACCGAAATCGTTTTTACCCGCAAGGACAAGGCCCGCCACCTCAGCTGCAACTTCCGCAAAGGCAAGATCAACGGCACCTTTACCGCCATCCTGATGGGCGGCGGCGACTCCAGCAGTTTGGAGTGCACGCTGGACGTAGACGGCCTTGGCCTGTTCACCAAACCCCAGAAGCTGCTGGATGAGCGCCTGGAAATGCTGCGCAAAGCCTTGGGCGTATAATCTGTAAAACGTAAAACGGCGGCGAGAGTTTGTGCCTAACGCATGGACTCCCGCTGCTTTTGTATTGCTGCTCTATTTGGCTCACCGTCTGCATACAATCTGGTAAAAGGAGGTGGGGACCATGTGGGAAAATGCCGCACCGCAAAGCGAAAGCCAGAAACCGCCGCCCCCGCGTCCAGCCTGTGAAAACGGGGGAGACATCCTGCTGTGGGGGCAGATGCTTTTTTGTACTGTGGTGCTGCTGGTGGCGCTGGCCGCGCGGATGATGGGCCTGCCGTTTTACCCGGAACTGCGCCGCACCTTTGCCCAGGCTATGCAGCCGGAGCAGGATTTTTTCCTGAGCACAGAGCGTTATTTCTCTAAATTTACAGAGAAAGCCGCCGCTGCCATCGCCCAGGCTCTGCCCGCAACGTCGGAAACAGCCCGCCAGCCCCGCCGCAAACCCCAGCCTCCCGCCAACGCGCGTGAGGAAAGTTACACGCCAAACTTCCCGCTGCTGTTCCCGCTGCCCGGTGGTTCCTGTACCCGTACCTCCGGTTACGGCTGGCGCACCGACCCCATGGGCGGTGGGGGAACGGACTTCCATTTGGGGCATGACCTGGCTGCTGCTACCGGCACGCCGGTGCTGGCCGCAGCAGACGGCGTAGTGCGTGTAGCGGGCAAGCATGCCAGCTATGGCAACTACCTGCGCATTTTGCACGCGGACGGTGACGAGACCCTTTACGCCCACATGCAGTATCTCTTCGTCAGCACTGGGGCGGTGGTCACGGCGGGGCAGGTGCTGGGCGTTGTGGGCGAGACCGGCAACGCCACCGGCCCGCACCTGCATTTTGAAATTTTGCACAAAGGGCTGCGCTATGACCCGGCACAGGCGTTACAGGATGCGGCGTAAAACGCGCCTGCGGCTGCGCGCCCCGGCGGTAACACTGTTTCTGCTGGCCTGCCTGCTGTCGCTGGACAGCACCGGCGTGCTGCGCACAGGGCTGCTGTGCGCCATCCTGCACGAAAGTGCCCACGCCCTCGTGTACCGCAAACTCTGGCACCGCTGGCCGGATCTGGCGCTGTCGCCCTTCGGCATTTGCTTACAGCTTCGCGGCGTGCCGATGACACCCGAAGAAGAACTGCGGCTGGCCGCCGCCGGGCCGCTGGCAAACCTGCTGGCCTGCTGCACGGTGCTTTTGTACATGCAGACGGCGGGACGGTACAGCTACGGCGGCTACTGGTTTGCCTGCACCAACCTGCTGGTGGGCGGGGCCAATCTGCTGCCGCTGCCGGGGCTGGACGGTGCGCACATTTTACATGGAATGTTTTACAGCCTTGACAAGCGGCACCGAATATGATAAAGTGAAACCTGTTAAATGCAATGAAGGGAACCAGTACGCAGCCTTTCCTGTTCCAGAGAAGCCCCGGTCGGTGCGAGGGGTCAACAGCAGGTATGCCGAATACATCCCGGAGCAGCAGGCTGAATCAACAGTAGGCCGTGCCGTGTACGCACGTTACAGCGTTTGGGTGTACGCAGCCCTTTGTCTGCCGCACCCGCGAAGGCTTGCCGCCGCGAGGGGCAGGCAAACAGAGGTGGTACCGCGAACTTTCGCCCTCTGCCAAATTTCACATTTGGCAGGGGCTTTTATTTTTGCCCTTGCCGCAACAAACGGGAGGTAAATTCCATGACGATTTACGACGAGCTGAAAGCCCGCGGCCTGATCGCACAGGTTACGGACGAAGAGGAAATCAAAGAAGTAATCAACAACGGCAAGGCTACGTTCTACATCGGCTTTGACTGCACGGCCGACAGCCTGACCGCTGGCCACTTTATGGCCCTGACCCTGATGAAACGCCTGCAGCAGGCAGGCAACCGTCCCATCGCCCTGATCGGCGGCGGCACCACCATGATCGGTGACCCCTCCGGGCGTACCGATATGCGCAAAATGCTGACCAAAGAGGACATCGACCATAACGCCGAGTGCTTCAAGCGCCAGATGGAGCGCTTCATCGAGTTTGGCGACGGCAAGGCTATGATGCTGAATAACGCCGACTGGCTCCTGAACCTCAACTACATCGAGCTTCTGCGCGAAGTCGGTCCCTGCTTCAGCGTGAACAACATGCTGCGTGCTGAGTGCTACAAGCAGCGCATGGAGAAAGGCCTGTCCTTCCTCGAGTTCAACTACATGATCATGCAGAGCTACGACTTCTACCACCTGTTCCAGAATTACGGCTGCAACATGGAGTTCGGCGGTGACGACCAGTGGAGCAACATGCTGGGCGGCACCGAGCTGATTCGCCGTAAGCTGGGCAAGGACGCCTACGCCATGACCATCACCCTGCTGACCGACTCTCAGGGCAAGAAGATGGGCAAGACCGCCGGCAACGCTGTCTGGCTCGATCCCAACAAGACCAGCCCGTTTGAGTTCTACCAGTACTGGCGCAATGTCGGCGATGCAGATGTCCTCAAGTGCATCCGCATGCTGACCTTCCTGCCGCTGGAGCAGATCGATGAGATGGATCACTGGGAAGGTGAACAGCTCAACAAGGCCAAGGAGATCCTGGCCTACGAGCTGACCAAGATGGTCCACGGCGAGGAAGAAGCCGAGAAGGCCCAGGCCACTGCCCGCGGCCTGTTCAGTGGTGATGCTGACCACGAGAACATGCCCGCCACCCAGCTGGATGCCTCCCTCGTCAAGGACGGCACCGTCGGTCTGCTGGCTGCCATGGTCGCTGCTGGCCTGTGCGGCTCGAACCGTGAGGCCCGCCAGCTGGTCCAGCAGGGTGGTGTTCTGGTGGATGGCGAGAAAGTCACCGACCCGAAGGCTGCCCTGACCGTCGAAGCGTTGAACAAGGGTGTTGTCATTAAAAAGGGTAAAAAGGTCTACCACAAAGTGACCCTATAATACGCAATAAAGCAGGCCGCTGCCGCCGGAGACACCGTAAGTTCCCGGGGCGGCGGCCTTTTTTACAGGAATTACGCAGATTACTTGCCCCCATTGCAGATTTGGGATATAATAAGGGCAGTCGTTGAATTTGTAGCCGGAGGAACCCCATGCCTAAAGATAAGCTGAAAACGATCTACGTCTGCAACCAGTGCGGCGAGACCAGCCCCCGGTGGATGGGCCGCTGCCCCTCCTGCGGGGCGTGGAATACGATGACCGAGGATGTAGTGGCGGAACCGACCAAAAGCAGTTCCCGCGCCGCAGCCCCCGTCCGCGTGACCGGTCAGACGAGCCTGACGCCCCAAAAGCTGAAAAACATCAGCACCACCGAGGAGAAAAGCCGCATCATCACCGGCATCAGTGAGCTGGACCGCGTGTTGGGCGGCGGCATCGTCATCGGCAGCGTTACGCTCATCGGCGGCGAGCCGGGCATCGGCAAATCCACGATTTTGCTGCAGCTTTGCGGCGAGGTCAGCAAAACCAAAAACGTGCTCTATGTCACGGGCGAGGAATCGGTGCGGCAGATCAAACTCCGCGCTGTGCGTCTGAACGTGCCCGAGGACAACATCTCGCTGGTGGCAGAAAGCGACGTGGACGAGATCTGCGGTCTGATCGAATCTATGAAGCCGGACCTCGTGGTCATCGACTCCATCCAGACGATGCGCTGCACCGATATTTCCTCTTCGGCTGGCACGGTCAGCCAGGTCAAGGAAAGCTCGGCCCGCTTTTTAAATGTAGCCAAAACGCTGGAAATTCCCACCTTCATCGTGGGCCACGTCAACAAGGATGGCGCCATCGCAGGCCCCAAAGTCATGGAGCATATCGTGGATACGGTGCTGTACTTTGAGGGCGACAAGACCCTGCCGTACCGCGTACTGCGCGCGGTCAAAAACCGCTATGGATCCACCAACGAAATCGGTATGTTCGATATGACCGGCCGCGGCCTTGCCCAGATCGAGAACCCCTCCCAGGTCATGCTGGAGGGCCGTCCTCTGGGAATCAGCGGTACCTGCGTGGCCTGCGTGATGGAAGGCACCCGCCCGGTGCTCAGTGAAATACAGGCGTTGGCCACCAAGACCAGTTTTCCCAGCCCCCGGCGGACAGCCAGCGGCTTTGACTATAACCGCATGTACCTGCTGCTGGCGGTGCTGGAAAAGCGCGCGGGGTATAACTTCTCCAGCCAGGACGTGTATGTTAACATCATTGGAGGCCTGAAGCTGGACGAGACCGCCTGCGACCTGCCGGTCTGTATTGCGATGGCATCCAGCCTTTTGGACCTGCCGGTGGGTGAAAAGACCATCGCTATCGGCGAAGTGGGCCTGGGCGGGGAAGTGCGCAGCGTGACGCACCTGGAGACCCGCCTGCGGGAAGCCCAGCGCGTGGGCTTTGATACAGCCATCGTACCCAAGCACAATTTAAAAATGATCGATCCGGCCCAGTTCCCGGACCTCAAGCTGGTGGGCGTCTCCTACCTGCGTGAAGCGATCAACACGATAAAATTAAAGTGAGGAGAAAACCATGTCTGACCAAAATCAACCCAAAGCACCGGCGTTCAACCCGAAGCTGAAAGATGCCATCGTAGCGCTGAAAGCCGAAAATAACCCCAAAAACCTCAATGCCGTCCTCAACGAGCTGGTGCGCTCTCCGCTGCTGGCACCGGCCAACTTTGACCTGCAGGGTCAGTCTGCCCCTACGCCCGGCCCGGATGGCCGCGTGCAGCTGCCCCCCAACACCAAAATCAACCTCATCATGGTCAACAGCCCCGAGGGCAAACACTACTACCTGGGCTTCAGTGATTGGGACGCTGTACATGCATGGCAGAAGAACCCGGAGCAGGGCCGCCAGGTTATCATGCTGCGCTTTGATGATTTCGCCAATATGGTCTCGAAGAACCCGGATGCCTCCGGCATGGTCATCAATCCCGGCGAGAACAGCCTGCGCCTGGAGAAGCCACTGATCGAGTCCGTCAAAAAGCAGAGGGACGAGATTGCCAAGGCCCTGGCCCAGCAGCGCGCCGCTGTCACCCAGATCAAGCCGGGCGACAAAGTTACCATCGTGGAACCCAGCGTCCTGCCGGACGAGCTGGCCGACCCTATCTGCGAAGTGCTGGCTCAGGCTCCCGGCGTCGGCTCTGCCTACCTGCAGATCATGATCATCAACGATGAGGCCAAGAGCTATCTGCTGGTGCTGGACGGCCCCAAGGATGACAAGTTGTTTGCCGCCGTTGCCAAGGCAGCCCGCCCCTATCTGATGGGCCGCGAGAAGAAGATCGACCTGAATATCACCACGTCCATCTCTCCGCTGGGCCAGCAGGGCATGCGCGGCAGTGAGCCGTTCTACCGCAAGGGCATCGGCCGCATCATGGATGAGGACGACGACGAATAATCCTGTTTGTACATAGCAATGAAAGCTGCACACCCGTAAAGCGTGAAAACTCTGCGGACGTGCAGTTTTTTATTCGGATTTTCTTGCATCTTGGCTGTAAAAATAGTACAATATACAATATATGTGTTTGTGCATCTGGCACAGGAATCCGAAGGTATGAGGTGTAGGATATGGTTTTGAGCATGACAGGCTACGGCCGCGCCGGCGCACTGCTGCACGGGCGCGACATCAAGGTGGAACTGCGCAGCGTCAATGCGCGTTTCTTTGAGTATTCTTCCCGATTGCCGCGCTCCTGCGCGTTTCTGGAAGACAAGCTGAAAAAGCTGGTGGCTTCCAGGGTCAGCCGCGGCAAGGTGGAATTAAGCCTTTCCATCCAGACGGTCACCGCCGCCGATACCGTGGTGTCGGTCAACTGGCAGCTGGCCGAGGGCTACCGCGCCGCCCTGAACGAGATGGTGGAGCGGATGGACCTGAAAAACGATGTCTCCGTTGGTATGCTTTCGCGTTTCCCCGATGTGCTGACCCAGACTGCTGCCCCCACCAACGAGGAAGAACTCTGGCAAGATGTGCAGTCGGTGGCTGAAAAGGCTGTGGATGCCTTTGTGGCTATGCGCGCCGTCGAGGGCGAAAAGCTGAAAGAGGATGTGGCGGGCCGCCTCGATACCATCGAGACGCTGGTCGGCCAGATCGAGGAAAACAGCGCAGGCCGCGTGCAGGCTTACAGCGATAAGCTCTACGCCCGCCTGCAGGAACTGCTGGGCGACCGCAGCATCGACGAAAGCCGCCTTGTTACTGAGGCTGCCATCTTTGCCGATAAGACTGCTATCGATGAGGAGACCGTCCGCCTGCACAGCCATGTGGCCCAGTACCGCGAGATCTTGGCCCTGGATGAGCCCATCGGCCGCAAGCTGGACTTTTTGACCCAGGAGTTGAACCGTGAGTCTAACACCATCGGCTCCAAGTGCCAGGATGTAGCCATCACCCGCCTGGTGGTGGAGCTGAAATCCGAGATTGAGAAGATTCGCGAACAGATCCAGAACATTGAGTAAGCGGGGGCACCCATGAAACTGATCAATATCGGCTTTGGCAATATGGTCAATGCAGACCGCGTCATTGGCATCGTCAGCCCGGATTCGGCACCTATCAAGCGCCTGGTGCAGGATGCCCGCGAGAAGGGCGCTTTGATCGATGCTTCCTACGGCCGCAGGACCCAGGCGGTGCTTATCATGGACTCGGATCACGTGATTTTGTCCGGCATCCCGCTGGAAAGTATTACCGGCCGCTTTGCCCAGGAAGAAGAAAACTGAAAGGGAGTATAGAGTATGAAAGGTGAAAAGTATCTGTTTGTTGTCTCCGGCCCGTCCGGCACCGGCAAGGACACCGTCGTGGCAAGCCTGCTGAAAAAACACCCGGAGATCCAGCACACCGTCTCCGCCACCACCCGCACCCCGCGTGAGGGCGAGAAGGACGGCATCAACTACCATTTCATGACGGTAGCTGATTTCGAGGATCATCTGGCCCATGACCAGATTGTCGAGCACACCAAATACTGCGAAAACTACTACGGTACCCTGCGCAGCGAGATTGAGGGCCGCATGGCACTGGGCATCCCGGTGATTCTGGTCATCGAGGTCGAAGGCGCAGGCAACATCAAAAAGATGTACCCCGGTGCCACCACGATCTTTGTGCTGCCCCCGGATATGGAAGAACTGGAGCGCCGCCTGCGCAACCGCGGCACGGAAAATGAGGAGACCATCCAGCGCCGCTTAAAGCGTGCCGAGACCGAGATTGCCAACTCCGTCAACTACGACGAGCATGTGGTCAATGTTGAGGTCGACAGCTGCGCTGAGAGCATCTACTCCATCATCCAGTTCAAGCTTAAGCACGGCGCTGCCGAATGAGTTTGCAGATTGCCCAAGCGGCGGTAGACGATGCGACGATCCACTTTGATAAGCTGTATTCCTACTGCATCCCGCCGCGGTTAAACGATAAAGTCTGGCCCGGCAGCATGGTGTTAGTGCCCTTTGGCCGGGGAAACAAGCCCCGGATGGCGGTGGTGCTCTCGGTAGCAGAGCTGCCGGAGGGCGCCGACACCCAAAAGCTGAAAACGCTGTACGATGCCGCCCCGGCGGAAGCTCGGCTGACGCCGGACCTGCTGGAACTGGTGCGATTTTTGAAAGATCGCACCTTCTGTACCTGGTTCGAGGCCGTCAAGGCGGTTATCCCATACGGTGCCCAGTACCGTGCTGCCGTGGAAAACGGCCGCCCCGTGATGCAGAACCGGCTGTCCCGCTCGACCGAGCGACTTTACACGCTGGCAGGGGAGTTGCCCGCCAAGCCGAAGCCTGGTCCGCGTCAGCTGGCTGCGATGGAAGCGCTGAGTACCGGCCCCAAGACAGCCCGCCAGCTGGACGAGGCGGGCATCTCCAAGGCAACGCTGGACGCCCTTTGCAAAAAGGGCGTGCTCACGGTGGCCGAGCAGGATAAGTCGCTGGATCTTTTCGCGGACATTCCGTTCGACCCGCAGCCGCTGACCCTCTCCGAAGAACAGCAGAAAGCCTTTGCGACGCTGCTGCCGGACTTGGAGGACGACAAGCCCCACGCAGCGCTGCTGCACGGTGTGACCGGCAGCGGTAAAACGGTGGTATTTTTAAAGCTCATCGAACGCACGCTGGAACTGGGCCGCCGCGCCCTGGTGTTGGTGCCGGAGATCAGCTTAACACCGCAGATGATCCGCCGCTTAAAATCCACCTTTGGCAGCCGCCTGGCGGTACAGCACTCGGCACTCAACAACACCGAGCGGCTGCTCCAGTGGCGGATGATCCAGCAGGGGAATGCCGACATCGTGGTCGGCACCCGCAGCGCGGTCTTCTCGCCGCTGCAAAATTTAGGGCTTATCATCGTGGATGAGGAGCAGGAACACACCTACCAGAGTGAATCTGCCCCCCGCTACGATGCCCACGACATCGCCAAAAAGCGCGCTGTCATGGAAAACGCCCTGCTGGTCTTTGCCTCGGCCACACCGTTGACCGAGACCTACCACGCCGCCCAAAGCGGCAAACTGAAACTTGTTACCCTCACCCAGCGCTACGGCGGCTGCCCGCTACCCAGCGTGGATTTCATCGATATGCGCGCCGAGCTGACGGCAGGCAACCCCCGGGAGGTCAGCCGCCGCCTGGCACGTGAGCTGCAGGAGAATCTCGATAATGGGGAACAGAGCATCCTGCTCTTAAATCGCCGGGGCTACCGCACCATCGGCATGTGCACCGATTGCGGCCACGTGCTGAAATGCCCCAACTGCAGTGTGCCGCTGGTCTACCACAAACCCCAGCAGGCGCTGATGTGCCACCACTGCGGCCAAACGGTGCATCCGCTGCCGACGCTCTGCCCCGAGTGCGGCGGCAAGATCCACTACAGCGGCTTCGGCACCCAGCGTGTTGAGGAAGAACTGGCGGAACTTCTGCCCAGCGCCCGCATTTTGCGGATGGACCAGGACTCTACCGGCAAAAAAAACGCCCACGAAACGATGCTGGCCCAGTTTGCCCGGCACGAGTACAACATCCTGCTTGGCACCCAGATGGTAGCCAAGGGGCTGGACTTTGAAAAAGTTACACTCGTCGGTGTGCTGGGCATCGACTCGCTGCTGTTCGGGCAGGGCTTCCGCGCCTACGAGAGCGTGTTCAGCCTGGTCACGCAGGTCATCGGCCGCGGCGGCCGCGCCGCGCTGCCCGGCCGTGCACTGATACAAACAGCCGTGCCGGATCACCCCGTTTTACAGCTGGCCGCTGCCCAGGATTACGAGGCTTACTACCGTGAGGAAATCACCTTCCGTAAGTTTGGCCTGTATCCGCCGTTCTGCGCGTTTTGTGTTATTGGCTTTGTGGGGGCGCAGGAGGGGGCCGTGCTCATCGCAGCCCAGCGTTTCGGCTCGCTGTTGGCGGAACGTGCCGCCCAGCGCCCCGGCCTGCCGCTGCGCATCTTAGGCCCGGCCCCCATGAACATTACGATGCTGAACGGAAAATTCCGTTATAAGCTGACGTTGAAATGCCGCAACGATACCGCGTTCCGCACCCTTTTGCGTGAAACACTGGATGCTTACGCCAAAGAAAAACTGCCGCAGAAAGCGTCCGTGATCGTGGATTTCAACTCCGACGGTGATTTATAAAATAGAACGTATTGAAAACAATTTTGGAGGTATTACCCATGGCACTTCGCACCATTGTACAGGACGGAGACCCGATTCTGAAAAAAGTCTGCCGCCCCGTCACGAAATTTGATGACCGTCTCGGCACCCTGCTGGACGATATGAAAGAGACCCTGATCGCCGCCAACGGCCTGGGGCTGGCTGGCCCGCAGGTGGGCATGATGCGCCGTCTGTTCATCTGCCTGGATGACCGTGACCTGCCCGAGGAGGTTCCCGCTAACTACGAGTACAAGTTCATCGAGTTCATCAACCCAGAGATCCTTGAGCTGAGCGATGAGCAGGTGGAACTGTACGAGGGATGCCTGTCTTTCCCCGGCCATAACGGCGCTATCAAGCGCTCCAAGCATGTCAAGGTAAAGGCCCAGGACCGCCACGGTGAGTGGTTCGAGATGGAGGCTGACGATATGCTGGCCCGCTGCATCCAGCACGAGAACAACCATCTGGACGGCATCACCATCATGGACCTGGCCGAGCATTTCTACGAAGACGATTACCCCGAAGAAAACGAGGACTGATATCATGCGTATCCTGTTCATGGGCACCCCGGATATTGCCGCTGCCAGCCTGCAAGCCCTGCTGGACGCCGGGCACGAGGTCTGCGCGGTATTTACCCGCCGCGATAAGCCGGTGGGCCGCAAGCAGATCCTGACTGCCCCGCCGGTCAAACAGCTGGCGGTGGAGCGTGGAATCCCGGTCTATCAGCCCCGCACTTTGCGGGACGGTTCTTCGGATGACATCATCCAGGAGCTGGCCCCGGAGATCATCGTGGTGGTGGCCTACGGCTGTATCATCCCGCCGCAGTTGTTGCATGTAGCCAAGTACGGCTGCATCAACCTGCATGTGTCGCTGCTACCCAAATACCGCGGCTCGGCACCTATCCAGTGGGCGGTGCTCAACGGTGACTCCAGGACCGGCGTTTCCATCATGCAGCTGGACGAAGGGCTGGACACCGGTGACGTGCTGATGGTCGAGCCGGTTGACATCGACCCCGAGGAGACCAGCGGTGAGCTGTTTGACCGCGTCAGCGCTGTCGGTGCCAAAACACTGGTCACGGCGCTGGAAAAGATCCCCGCCGGCGAGCTGAAACTCCAAAAGCAGGATGACGCCCAGGCCACGCTGGCCCCGCCGCTGACCAAGGAGATGGCACAGTTCCATTTCACCGAAGACGCAGCCCACATCCACAACTGGGTGCGTGGTATGAACCCCTGGCCGGTGGCTTGGTTTGCGCATGAGGGCAAGCGCATCAAGGTACAGGAGAGCCGCCTGGCGGAGAACCCGCAGAATGCGGCCCCCGGCACCGTGCTGGCCCTTAAGCCCTTGACCATTGCCGCCGCAAACGGCGCAGTGGCTCTGCTGACCGTTACGCCTGAGGGCGGCAAGCCGATGGCCGGCACCGCCTGGGCCGCCGGTAGGCGCTTAAAAGCGGGGGAATGCCTGTGACGCCCCGCCGCCTGGCCGTGAAGGCATTGATCCACCAGGAACAGGCCGGTTACGCCAACCTGGTGCTGGATGCCGAACTAAAAAAGTGTGACCCGCCCATGAACACCCGCGACGCCGCCTTTGCGGCCCGCATCTTTTACACCACGCTGGAGCGCCTGCCGCTGCTGGACTATACAATCGACCGCTACACCAAAAAGCCGGTCGCCAAACTGGACGCACCGGTGCGTGCCGTGCTACGCAGCGGGTTGGCCCAGGCCAAGTATATGCAGGTGCCCATGTCGGCGGCGGTGAATGAATCCGTCCGACTGACGAAAGCCCTCGGCAAAAGCAGCGCCGCCGGTATGGTCAATGCCGTACTGCGCAAGGCCGTTGTGACCGAGGTACACGAGGACGATTTCGCCGCCCCACTGCAGCGCTTGGGCACCTATTACTGCCTGTCACCCGCGGTGGCAAAGCTGCTGTATAACCAGTACGATGAAGAAGCCTTCGCCATGGCCGCCGCATTTTATGAGCGCCCGGCTACGGCCATCCGCGTCAACACCCTGCGCGCCACCGACGAAGATCTGACCGATTTGCTGCACACCGAGGGCCACAGCGTCCGGCCCGGCCCATGGCCCCATGCGCTGCTGGTGGAGTTCAACGGCTCGCCCGCCGCAAGCCGGGCCTTTGTCAGGGGGCTTTTCCACGTGCAGGGCTTGGCCAGCCAGTTTGCCGCCCTCTGTGTGGGGGCACAGCCTGGCCAGAAAGTAGCGGACCTTTGTGCCGCGCCCGGAGGCAAAAGCCTGACGCTGGCCGAGTGCATGCAGAATCAAGGGAAACTAATCAGCGGCGAGTATGTGGAATCCCGCGTGCCGCTGCTGCGCAAAGCCTTTGCCCGCTGTGGAGTCACCTGTGCCGAAGCCGTGCAGAACGACGCTGCCCAGCTCCGCAGCGATTGGGGCAAATTCGACCGCATCCTGTGCGATGTGCCGTGTTCGGGTTTGGGCGTCATAGCCAAAAAGCCGGACATTCGCTATAAAGATTTGGACGGGATAGAGAATTTGCTGCTAAGCCAGCAGAAGATCCTGCAAAATGGCGCAGATTTACTTGCCGAAAACGGCCGATTGGTGTATTCTACCTGTACAGTCAATCGTGACGAAAACGAGGAACAGGTGAGAACCTTCCTCAAAAATAACCCGCGTTTCCACGTGGCTGTTCCCGCCTTGCAACTGCCTGGCATGCAGCAGGGCAAATATGGCACACTGTTTTTGCCGCATAAAACGGCCACTGACGGATTTTTTGCCGCTATTTTGGAAACAGAAAGTACACAATGATCGTTTATAATAGTAAAGAAAGGAGGAACGCAGCATGAGCGAAGCAACGAAGATTTGCTTATCCGATTTTACGCTGGACGCGCTGACCGCGTATCTTGTCAGCCTGGGCCAGCCGAAATTCCGCGCCAAGCAGATTTTTAAATGGCTGCACCAGAAGCTTGTGACGGATTTTTCCCAGATGACCGACCAGCCCAAGACCCTGCTGGCACAACTTGCGGAAAATTGCACCATCGCAGCGCCCACCATCCGCCGCCGCCAGCAATCCAAGGACGGTACGGTCAAATATCTGCTGCAATTGGCCGACGGCAACTGCATCGAGACGGTTTTGATGCGCTACAAGTATGGCAACACGGTCTGCGTGTCCACCCAGGTGGGCTGCGCCATGGGCTGCCGCTTCTGCGCCTCTACCCAGGCAGGCCGCGTGCGGGATTTGACCGCGGGCGAGATTGCCTCAGAAATTTACACCGCACAGAAGGACTCCGGAGAGCGGGTCTCTCACATCGTTTTAATGGGCATCGGTGAACCGCTGCACAATTTTAACAATGTGATGGACTTTTTGGAGATCATCTCCTGCCCGGAGGGTGTCAACATCGGCATGCGCAACATCAGCCTGTCCACCTGCGGCCTGGTGCCCAAGATCGATGAGCTGGCCAAGCGCCATTTGCAGCTGACGCTTTCGGTCTCGCTGCATGCGCCGGATAACGTGACCCGCTCCGGCATGATGCCCGTCAACGATGCGTTTCCGCTGGAGCAGCTGATCCCGGCCTGCCGCCGCTACCAGAAGGAGACCGGCCGCCGCATCAGCTTTGAGTATTCGATGGTGCGCGGCGTCAACGACAGCGATGAGATGGCTCAAAAGCTGGCCAACCTTATTAAAGGCATGGGCGCCCATGTGAACCTGATTCCCATCAACCCCGTGGACGGCAGCCCGTACTCCGCTACGGACGACGCCAACGTGCACCGCTTCCAGCAAAAGCTGGAAAGCCTGGGCGTGAACGCCACGGTGCGCCGCCGCTTGGGCACGGACATCAGTGCCGCTTGCGGCCAGCTGCGCCGCGAGGATGCCCAGCAGGCCGAAAATTGCTGAAAACTACGGAAAGGAACCAACCTGAATGAAGATTGCCGCAATTACTGACATCGGCAGCTGCCGCCAGGAAAACCAGGATAACTACTGCGCGCAGCAGCTGCCGGGCGGTACCGCCTGGGGCATTGTCTGCGATGGTATGGGTGGCGTCAATGGCGGGCGTATCGCCGCGCACATTGCCACCGATACGATGCAGCAGTATTTTGCCCGTCAGATGCGCTCCCTGCAGCCGGGCGGCGAGAAAAGCTTTATCATGCGCGGGTTTGATATTACCAACCGCGCCGTGTATGAAAAAGCCACCTCGGACCCTGAGATGATGGGCATGGGTACGACCGGCGTTTGTGCGTATGCCGGCGGGGGGCTGGCGCATGTGGTCCATGCGGGCGACTCCCGCGCGTATCTTTTCCACGAGGGCGAGATGCGTCAGATCACGCGGGACCACTCAATGGTCCAGCAGTTGGTGGACAGTGGCAAGATCACTCGGGAGCAGGCGGCCCAGCACCCAAAAAAGAACCTAATCACCCGGGCGTTGGGCGTTTCGGCCAATATCGTGCCGGAATATAACCGCTGCGAGATCGAAGTCGGCGACATTTTGCTGCTGTGCAGTGATGGCCTGACCAACATGATCTCGGATGAAGAGATTGCACTGGTGCTGCGGGAGGTCCCGTTCTTTGAGGCCCCCAGCATCTTAGTAGATAGAGCTTTGCAGGCCGGTGGGCAGGATAACATCACCGTGCTGCTGATGGGCGTGGAAATTACGGAGGTCAATCATGGATAATCTCATTGGAAAACGGCTGGACGGACGGTATCAGATCGAAAGTCTGGTCGGTATGGGCGGCATGGCCAACGTCTACCGCGGCACCGATACCAAGACCGGCAATGCCATCGCAGTTAAGGTATTGAAAGAGGAATTCCTGGATAACGAGGAGCTGGTCCGCCGCTTTAAAAACGAGTCCAAGGCTATTTCCATCTTGAATCACCCCAACATCGTAAAAGTCTACGATGTCTCCGTAACCGACCGTTTGCAGTACATCGTGATGGAGTATGTGGACGGCATCACGCTGAAGGAGTACCTTAAGCAGCGCGGCGGCGCCCTGACCTGGAAAGAGACTGTACACTTTGCCACCCAGGTGCTCAGCGCTTTGCAGCACGCCCACTCCAAGGGCATCATTCACCGCGATGTAAAGCCGCAGAACATCATGCTGCTGGCAGACGGATCGATTAAAATGATGGACTTCGGCATTGCGCGCTTCTCCCGTGCGCAGAGCCAGACTGTCAGCGATAAGGCCATTGGCTCGGTGCATTATATCAGCCCCGAGCAGGCCAAGGGCGATAAGACCGACGCCCGTACCGACATTTACTCAGTGGGCGTTATGCTGTATGAGATGCTCTCCGGCAAGCTGCCTTTTGACGGCGACGGCGCTGTGTCCATTGCCATCATGCAGATCTCCGATAAGGCCAAGCCTTTGGCGCAGGTGGCCCCCAACGTGCCCGAAGCCCTGTGCCAGATCACCGAAAAAGCCATGGAAAAGGACCCGGCAAACCGCTACCAGAGCGCCCAGGAAATGCTGGAAGCCATCGAGGCTTTCAAGCGCAACCCCTCGGCCCGCTTTGCGTATGAGTACCGCAACGCCCAGGACAACCCGGAAAGGAATATCAACCGCGTGGTAAACAGCACAAAACCTGCCGCAAAATCGGCGGCTGGAACCAAGGCAGCGGCTAAGTCCGGCAGCAATATCCGCACCGGAGAAGCCCGTCGTGTAGGCACCCAGAACCCCGGCCGCAGCAAAAAGAATAAGAAGAAAAAAGGCCAGAAGCCTTTCTCTCTGCTGCCCATTTTCTTTGGTATGGCGGTCGCCTTTGTCATCGGTGCCGCTATCCTGATCTATTTGATCTTCACCAACTCCAGCAACCTGCTTTTCTCCAACCGTAACGACGTCACCCTCATCAGCTTCATCGGCATGACCGAGGATGAGTTCCGCGCTTCGGAGTATAACTCTCTGCTGAAATTGCAGAAAGAGGAAGAATATTCCGACGAGCCCGCCGGCACTATCGTCAAGCAGAACCCCAAGGCCGGCCGTACTGTCAAGGAGGGCCAGAAGATCACCTTGACCGTGAGCCTGGGCACCCAGTATATTACGATCCCCGAGACGAAAAACATGGTGGCTGAGGATGCCGAGCAGACCCTGAAAGACATGGGCCTGCGCGTAACCAAAAAGCCGATGGTGGACGCCACCGTCGCCCCCGGCGCGGTCATCTACACCCAGCCTGCTGCCGGTGAGACCGTCACCGGTGACTCGATGGTCATCGTCTACGTCAGCCGCCAGGACAAGGACAAGACCCAGCCTGTGCCCAGCCTGACCGGTCGTATGCTCGAAGATGCCCGCAACGAGATCAAGGGCAAGTTCTCGGTCCGCGTGGTCGAGCAGGCCAGCGAACAGCCAGCCGGTACCGTTTTGAGCCAGAGCCCGGCCGCCGGTTCCGATGCCCGCATCACATCGGCTATCACGCTGGTGGTCTCCACCGGTGTGCCTGAAGTCGTCGAAACGCCTACCGATAACGGCGGCGGAGATGAGGGCGGCAATGCGATCGAAGAGAGCTGGTGGTCCAGCTCGGATGGCGCACACCAGATCCACCAGCTGACCGATGGCACGATGTGGAATGAGAACGGCCAGCAGTGCGACGCTCAGGGCAACCCGCTTTGATGGGGAACGCTATGAACTATATCACAAAAGGCATCGGCGGATTTTACTACGTAAAAACGCCGGATGGCATTAAAGAATGCAAGGCGCGCGGCATCTTCCGTAAAAGCGGCATCAAGCCGGTGGCAGGCGATTGGGTAGAGCTTTCCCCGGACGGCACGGTCATCGACGAGATCAGGCCTCGCAAAAACGTGTTTGTGCGCCCGCCTATTGCAAATTTGGATGTGCTGTTCATTGTGGCAAGCACCGTGCAGCCTGTGCCCAGTACCCTGGTGCTGGACCAGCTGGCGGCGGCTGCCATTTATAAAGAGGTACAGCCGATTCTGGTCGTGACCAAGGCTGACCTTGGCGCGGCGGATACGCTGGTGCATGCCTACAAAACTAGTGGCATCCCGCTGGTGCAGCTGAACTACGAGACCGGCGAGGGCCTTGACGAGATCAAGGCGCAGATCAAAGATCATCTCTGTGCTTTCTGCGGCAACTCTGGCGTGGGTAAGTCTACACTGCTGAACGCTCTGGCGCCTGAATTGCAGCGGGAGACCGGCTCCATCAGCCAAAAGCTGGGCCGCGGCCGCCATACCACCCGCGAGGTGGAGATATTTGAAATCTGCGGCGGCCGTTTGGCCGACACGCCGGGCTTTGCCAGCCTGGAAGCCCAGAAGCTCTGCCGCATCCCCAAAGAGGACATCCAGCACACCTTCCCGGAGTTTGAGCCTTACTTTGGGCAGTGCCGCTTCACCGGCTGCTCGCACCGTGCCGAGACCGACTGCGCGGTGCGACAGGCAGTTGAGGAAGGCAAAATCAGCAAAACGCGCTATGCCAGCTACCTTGCCATGTACGAGGAAGCCAGCGCCAGGAAAGAATGGGAAAAATAATGAAACACGCGATCCTGCTTTCGGCCGTGCCGGTCGATGCAGCTATGAAGCGCTACTGCCACCCCGGCAGCTTTGTAGTAGCCTGCGATGCCGGCTACCGCAATTCCGATTGCCTGGGTGTGCACCTGGATTTAATCGTGGGAGATTTTGATTCTGCCCCGCAGCCTGATACCGATAGCGATACCATTGTACTGCCACACGTCAAAGATGACACCGACACCCACTACGCCGCCAAATGGCTGCTGGAAAACGGCTATACCCAGGTCACCATGCTGGGCGCCTTGGGCGGTGCCCGGCTGGAGCATACGATTGCCAACCTTTCCACTGGCCTGTTTTTAGCTGAGCATGGCGTGGACGTAGTGCTGGCAGATACCGCCAGCGAGATCCATTATCTTGTCCCCGGCAAAGACCTTACCTTGCAGCGCGGCGAATGGCAGTATCTCTCGGTGTTCCCGTGGGATGGTAAGCTGATCGGCGTGGACATTGAGGGGGCGTATTACCCCCTGCACGGTGCAGAACTCGTGCCGGATTTTCCTCTTGGTGTCAGCAACGAGTTTGTAGAACCCACCGTTACCCTGCGCTGCCAGGCAGGCCATGGCATCGTTGTGCTGACCCGCGCCGATTAAAGGCACACATCCCGCACCGCTGCCATAGTATGGTTTATACAGTAAATCCCAGGGAAGGGAGGTGTAAGCCGTGCATGTAGTGGTGGTACGTTGTCCCCGCGCGCTGCGCTGGCTGCTCCGCGCAGCTTTCAAAGTGTAAAATATCCTATGCCTCTGCCCGTTGGGCAGGGGCTATTTTTTTACCCTGCCGCATATACATGCACAAGAATACCAAACGGAAAGGGGTAACCAGCATGGAACTGAAGGTGTTTAAGGACACCCTTGCAGCATACGGCGGGCGGTGGGAGACACGGCAGGAACTGCCGGTGGAAACGGAAATTTTGATCCCGGATTATCAGCCGGCTGTTTTTAAGATCGTCAAATGCCTGATGCAGCCGGTTGTGCTGCAAAACCGGGTAGCTAGCGGGCGCTGGCACTGCGAGGGGTATCTGCGCTGCACCGTGTATTATCAAAGCGACGAGCCAGGCTGCCGCCTGTACCGCACCGAGCAGAAATTTGCCTTTGAAAAATCGGTCGAGCTCCCGGACGCTGCCTTTGCCGAAGGCCCGGCCCAGGTCTGGGGCGAACAGGAATACTGCAACTGCCGCGCCGTCAGTGAGCACCGCATCGACCTGCGCGGGGCGTACATCCTGTGTGCCGCGGCGCTGATGGTCAGGAATTGCGAGCTGCTGACCTCGCTGGCCGATTGCGGCATCGAGCAGCGCACGCAAGAGCTATCCGGCCTGACCCGCGTGGCCGCCGAGGAAAAGGCCCTGACCAGTGAGATCAACTTGCCGCTGCTGGGCACAGGGGAGTCCATTCTGGATATCGGCGGCAGCTTTACCCTGACCAGCCTGACCATGCAGACCGGGCAGGCCAGCTGCCAGGGCATTTTGCAGGTGCAAGTTTGCTGCCAGCCGCCGGAAAGCGAAGCGCTGGATGTCCGCACCAAAGAGATGACGGTTCAACAGACCGTCGACCTTCCCGGAGCAGCCGAGAGCGACCAGTGCATCGCCTGGGGCGAACTGCTGCACTGCACCCTGCGAACAGAGGATGGTGCGGCGGATGCAAGCCTATCGGTTACATGGAAACTGCACCTGGAACTGTGGCGGCTCGCTGCCCACACCGTGGTGGCGGACGCCTACTCGACCCTTTGCCAGGCACAGACCGTGCAGACCGTCTGCAAGCTGCTGCAAAGGACCACCGACCTGAACGGCCATCTGTCCGTGACCGTAGAGGATGACCTGCCCACGCCCGACGCCGAAGTGCGCGGCTGCTTTGTCACGCTGGAAGCGCCGGTGCAGATTCCTGAGGAAGCAGCCAGCAAAGAAAAAGCAGGAGAGACCTGCTGGGAGCTGCAGGGCAAAGGCACGGCCCATGTGTTGTGTGCCGACAGCCGCGGCGAACTGACCTGTTACGATAAAGCTTTTACCTGGCAGCCGGAAGGCAGCTGGCAGGGAAGTCCCGGCGATGCTTACCCCTGCCTGCATGCCGATGTGACCCGTCTGACCAGCGGCAAAAGCGGTACGCGGCTGCGCGTAGAAATTGAGCTGAGCATAACCGGCTCTATGCTGCAGGCCCAGGCCCAGCAGGCTTTAAGTGAGGTGGATCTGGGAGAAGAATTTACCGATGGCACAGACGGCCCGGCGCTGTACCTGTACTATGCGCAGGAAGGGGAGCGCATCTTTGATATTGCCAAGCGCTACCACGCCCGCGCCAAAGACTTGGCCGCCGCCAACCACTTGGAGACCGGCGGCACCGCACCCCAGGACCTGACCACCGAGAGCACCTGCCTGCTGATTCCCGCCGCTTTGTAAAGGAGGAAACACCGTGACGCAAGAACAAATCTACCAGAATATTGCGCGCCGGACCGGCGGCGATATTTATATTGGCGTGGTGGGGCCGGTGCGCACAGGCAAAAGCACCTTTATCAAGCGCTTCTCCGAGTTGCTTTTGCTGCCGCATATCCAAAACGAAGCCCAGCGTGCCCGCGCCAACGATGAACTGCCCCAAAGCGCCGCAGGCCGCACCATCATGACCACCGAGCCGAAGTTCATCCCGGAGAAGGCGGTCAATATCGAGCTTTCCGGCGGCGGCAGCTTCCGGGCACGGCTTATCGACTGCGTGGGCTACATGGTGGACGGTGCCCTCGGCCATGAGGAACAGGACGCCCCCCGCCTGGTGAAAAGCCCCTGGTTTGACCACGAGGTGCCCTTTGACCTGGCGGCCGAGACCGGCACACGGCGCGTTATCCGTGAGCATGCAACCGTGGGCGTCGTTGTCACCACCGACGGCAGCGTGGCCGACCTGCCGCGGGAAAACTACTGCGAGGCCGAGCGCCGCATCATCGCCGAACTGGAGGCCATCGGTAAGCCCTACGTCATTTTGCTGAACTGTACTGACCCGGACAGTGATGCCGCCCACCAGCTGGCCGCCCAATTGCAGGATACCTACCAGCGGGCGGTCGTGCCCATCAACTGCGTAGCAATGACTGCCGAAGCGCTGGACGGCATTTTGCAGCGGCTTTTGTATGAGTTCCCGATTCGAGAAATCGCCGTGCAGATGCCCAGCTGGGTCATGATGCTGGAACCCGGCCATTGGCTGCAAAGCGCCGTATACACTGCCATGCTGAAATTTGCTGGCTCTGTGCACAAAATGGCCGATATTGCAGGCAAAAATCTGCCGTTGGAATGTGAGTACATCACCAAAACCATGCTGACCGGCATGGACCTTGCCAGCGGTTCGGTGCACATTACGGCAATGATTGCACCTGATATTTTTTACAAAATTTTGGGTGAGCAGACCGGGCTTTCCATCGTGGATGAAGCCAGCCTACTGCCCTGTGTGGTCAGCCTGGCCAAGGCAAAGTGCGCCTACGATAAGATCAAATCGGCCCTTGACCAGGTGGAAGCCACCGGCTACGGCATTGTGATGCCGGGTATCGAAGAGCTGACGCTGGAAGAGCCGGAGATCGTGCGCCAGGGCGGGCAGTACGGCGTGCGGCTCTCCGCCAGCGCACCCAGTTTGCACATTATGCGAGCCAACATCCACACTGAACTTTCCCCCACGGTGGGCAGTGAGCAGCAGGGGGAAGAACTCATCAAGAGCCTGCTGGCAGATTTCGAGACCGACCCCGGCAAACTGTGGAACACTAACATCTTTGGCAAAAGCCTGAACGAATTGGTCAGCGAGGGAGTGCAGGCCAAGCTGCTGCATATGCCGCAGGAGGCCCGCAGCCGCCTGCAATCTACGCTGGAACGCATTATCAATGAGGGCTGCGACGGCCTGATCTGCATCCTGTTGTAAAGGGGGCCTTACCGTGAAGCACCTGACCCGGCAGGAAAAGAAATGCCAGAAAGAGCGCCGCGCCCTGATGGCCGAGCTGGACGCAGCTACGCAAGCCCTGCGTGCTAACGAGAAAGCTTTTCAAGAAGCGCTGGACCCTTTTGTAATTGAGCAGCTAACCTACCAACATGCGGCCCTGCGATGCCGCAGCCGTGTGTTGCTGCGCTTATTGCGGGAGGAGGATGCCCCGTGCCGCTGACAGACACTTTGTGGCCCTGGGCGGTCGGCGCGGTATGCCTGCTGCTGGTTTTGCGGTGCGCCGCCCGCCAGCGGCACCCGGTACTGGCTGTGCTGGCCGGGGCCGTCTGCGGGCTGGGGGTGCTGGCTGTGATGGCGCTGCTGGAACCTGTCAGCGGCATTGCACTGCCGCTGAACCGCTATACAGCCTTTGTGGCGGCTGTGCTGGGCGTGCCCGGGGTGGTTTTATTGCTGCTTTTACAGCTGATATTATAAAAAATCTTGCCAATTGCTGTGCAATATGCTATAATATCCCAGAAACGAGTGGAACATACGGCGGCGGGACAGTTCGCAAGAACTGCCTGAGGAAAGTCCGGGCTTCACAGAGGCATAGCAACTGCTAACGGCAGCCGGGGGCGACCCCAGGGATAGTGCAACAGAAAGAAACCGCCGTGCTTTGCACGGTAAGGATGGAAAGGCGAGGTAAGAGCTCACCAGCGCACTGGCGACTTTGCGGCTATGTAAACCCTGCTTGAAGCAACATCCGTATGGGACATTATGCGGAGCCTCGCGCGTCCCGGTGATGGCGTGAGCCTTACGGCAACGTAAGGCCAAGATAGATCGTCGTTTGATACAGAACCCGGCTTACGGTCCAGTCGTTTTCTTAAACAATTTCTGCACAGCGGTTCACATAACTGCTGTGCAGTTTTTGTTTGTAGGAAACACCACATTACAATCACATCACAATCACATCCGAAATCAGCGGCAGAGCTTGCACCCGGCACCACCTGACAGCAGGCAGAAAAAAGCCCCGCGCTTGACACAGGGGAAGCAGAAAGCTATAATAAAGACATAACATGCTATTTCGCTAAATCAAAGTTTAGCGAAACAGAGGGAGGGGCAAACAGGGAAAATGAGCAGTTATATCGATGTGGTCCACCCGGACCGCCATGCGCCGTATTTGGATATACCCAATGATGTGGTGGAATACCTGCATTATCTGGACTTTGTAAAGATGCGGTCACCGCGCACCATCAACGCATACTATCTCGATTTGCGCGGCTTCTTCCGTTTTATGATGGCGATGCAATGGTCGCGTGTGCCGCAGGATACGCCGCTGGAAGAAATAAACTTAAAGGACATCTCAACCGAGGATATAAAAAAGATCACCAAGCGGGACATCTTTTCCTATTTGGACTACGTGCGCAGCACGGACGCCAACGGCGGCAAAGCCCGTGCCCGCAAGCTGAGCGCCCTAAAAGGCTTTTTCTCCTATCTGGTGACCCAGGTGAATAAACTGCAGGAAAATCCCACCGAGGGAATCAGTCTCGGCTCACCAAAAAAGGCCCTGCCTAAGTACCTGACTGTCGCGGAAAGCATAGACTTGTTAAAAAATATACAAAGTGACTTCTATGAGCGTGACTTCTGCATGATTACCCTGTTTTTAAACTGCGGCATGCGGCTGACAGAACTGGTGACCATCAACATGGGCGATTTCAAGCAGGATACCATCCGCATCACCGGCAAAGGCAACAAAGAGCGGCTTGTCTACCTGAACGACGCCTGCCTGGAAGCGCTGGACCATTATAAAAAGGCCCGTGCAGCGCTGCCGAACCTGCCGGCAGATGAACGGGCCTTATTCGTCTCCAAGCGCACCGGCAAGCGACTGACGGCGCGCCGCGTGGAACAGATCGTGGCGCGTTGCCTGCAAAGCGCAGGCTTAAGCGGACGAGGTTTTTCGCCCCACAAGCTGCGCCACACGGCGGCAACGCTGATGTATCAGGGCGGTGTGGATATGTTGGCGCTGAAAGAAATTTTGGGCCACGAGAGTGTTTCCACCACGCAGATCTACACCCACATCAACCAGGAGCGCCTGCGCGCCGCGGTGAAAGCCTCTCCTCTTGCGGATCAAGGTTATATCGCGGAAAGCAAGCCCTCACAGCAGGACTCCGGCGAGGAAGACTGACAGCCAGCCGCTGACCAGACTGACCGTTCCGGCCAGCAGCAGGCAAAACAGAAAGCGCATTGTCAGCCGCCGAAAAGCCCCCGCCAGCTGCCCACGGGCGACCCCGCCCGAAAAGACGCACTGGAACAACCCGTTGCTTATCGCTGCGCTGTAGCCGGATAGCCACAGCCCTGCAAACAGTACACTCAGATTGGACAGGCTGCTCAGCAGCCAGTAGCAGACAAGGCCCCGGCTCTCCCCTGCAGCCAGTACGCAGGCAGCGCATAAGCCGAGAAAGCCACCGCGCAAAAAGAATAAAGTCGGGAAAAAGAAACATCCCAAGGCCGAAAAGCTGCACAGATACAGCGCAGCCAACTGCAAAAAGGCAGCGGAAAACTGCCACTGCCATACAGAGAAAACCGTGCTGTAGCTGCTTTTAGACAGGTAGTAAGCCGCCAGCTGACTGCCTGACTCCCAGGCCCCGGTTCGCCCCAGCCAAATGCCTGGCAGGTAGCCCAGCAAAAACAGACAGGCGCAGCCCAAGGGCACATAAGGCAGCCTGCCCGCCGCGTTTGCTGGGGCCTGAGGCACTCGCGACGCTGGCTGGCGCGGCCAGAACATCCGGGCACGGACAGCGGGTCGCGTAGGTTGTGCCGTGCGCATCAGTGCCCCTCCCTAATGGCGGAGAACGCACCGCCTAAGGTGCCGCCTAACAGCAGAGCCAGCGGCAGCATGGCGTCGCTACGTGTCCAGCTGGGCACACCATGTACAAGAAACGCCGCTGCCAGCAGGCAAAGTGCATAAAAGGCCCCGCAAATTAACCCGCATACAAATCGCTGCCGCCCGATTTTACCCGCCAGCAAAAAGCCGGAAACCGCAGCCCCGGCTGATGCTGCCAGGCAGGCCATCGGTCGCACCAGATGCAGCGGCAGCGGCGTATGAGTCAAGAGAAAGGCAGCCAGCGCCAACAGCAAAAGGCATAGCCCGACCCCCGCCGCAAAAACCTGCACTAGCATCCAGGCTGGCGCATTTTGTCCGCGCGGACGGCTGCGGCGCCTGGGCAGATTGGGAGAAATACTTTTAGCCATAATAAAACGCCCCCTTGCACAGTAAACACTATGCAAGGGGGCGTTTTGGTATGCCGTTGGGCAAAATTACTTCTTAGCAGGGGTGGTGTCCTTGCCGCCCATGTCCAGCTTCTCCACGCTGGCAATGGCGGTGCGGCGGAAGCGAATCTTGGTGCGGTCACTGCCGGTCTCCAGAACGATGGTGTCGTCCTTCTCGGAGATGGCACAGACGATGCCGACGATACCGCCGATGGTAGAAACTTTATCGCCGATTTCGATGGAGCTGCGCATAGCGGCGTCCTTCTTGTCCTGGCGCTTCTGCGGCAGATAGATCAAAATGAACATGAAGACGATGATCAGGATCATCGGCAGCAGCGTAAACAGGGTCTCGGTCATGCTGGTGGAACCAGTGGCACTCAAAAACTGAATCATAGCGGGTATACTCCTTAAAATAAACGATTTCTTCTATTATATCGAACTTTGCAGCATAGCGCAAGCGTTTACGAAAAAATATCAGATGCGGGTGTCAAGTTTATGCACATAGGTGTCGTGGAACTGCTGGAAAGTACCGTTGTCCAGCGCCTCGCGGATGCGTTCCATCAGGTGGTTGTAGAAATACAGGTTGTGCATAACAGCCAAGCGCATGCCCAGCATCTCATCGGCCTTCTGCAGATGACGTATGTAGGCGCGGGAAAAGTTGCGGCAGACCGGGCAATCGCAATGCGGATCGATGGGAGATTCGTCGCGCTCGTACTTCAGGTTCTTGATGTTAATGATGCCGTCCCAGGTGAACAGGTGGCCGTGGCGGGCATTGCGGCTGGGCATGACACAGTCGAACAGGTCAACACCGCGGTAAACGCCCTCGATGATGTTGCCGGGGGTGCCGACACCCATCAGGTAGCGGATCTTGTTCTTGGGGGCAAAGGGCTCTACAGCGGAGATAATGTCGTACATGACCTCGGCAGGTTCGCCCACGGCCAGTCCTCCGATAGCATAGCCATCCAGATCGTATTCAGCGATTTGCTTCATGTGTTCTACACGCAGGTCGGCAAAGGTACAGCCCTGGTTGATACCGAACAGCAGCTGATCGGGGTTGACAGCCTTTTCCTCATGCTTCAGGCGGGCCATCTCATCCTTGCAGCGCAGCAGCCAGCGGGCCGTGCGGGCGCAGCTGTTTTTGGCGTACTCGTAGGTGGCGGGGTTCTCCACGCACTCGTCAAAGGCCATGGCGATGGTAGAACCCAGGTTGGCCTGGATCTGCATGCTCTGCTCCGGCCCCATAAAAATGCGGTGACCGTCCAGGTGGGAGTTGAAGGTAACGCCCTCCTCGGTGATCTGGCGCAGCTTGGCCAGGCTGAACACCTGGAACCCACCGCTGTCGGTCAGGATGGGACCGTCCCACTTAGTGAATTTGTGCAGACCGCCCATCTCGGCCACCAGCTTGTCACCGGGGCGCAGATGCAGATGGTAGGTGTTGCACAGCATGACCTGGGCACGGATGTCTTTCAGATCCAGCGCCGACAGACCGCCTTTGATGGCGGCGGCGGTGGCAACGTTCTGGAATGCGGGGGTCTGCACGGTGCCGTGCACCGTAGTAAATTCGCCGCGACGGGCGGCACCTTCCTGTTTGATAAGGCGGTAAGGCATGTTGGCAACTCCTTTATTGATTGATGAAAATATCCTTATTTAATGAACATCGCATCACCAAAGCTGAAGAAGCGATACTTTTCCTCTACAGCGACCTTATAGGCGGCCATGGTCTTGTCATAACCGTAGAACGCGGAAATCAGCATGATCAGGGTGCTTTCCGGGAGGTGGAAATTGGTGATGAGACCGTCGATGGCTTTCAGCTCGATGCCGGGATAGATGAAGATGCTGGTGTTGCCGCTGCAAGGTACGATCTTGCCGTACTTGGCCCAGACGGATTCCAGCGTGCGGCAGCTGGTGGTGCCCACGGCGATAACGCGGTGGCCAGCGGCGCGGGTGTCGTTGATGAGCTGGGCGGTCTCCTCGCTGACAGAGTACCACTCGCTGTGCATCTGGTGATCCTCGATGGATTCCTCGTTGACCGGGCGGAAGGTGCCCAGGCCGACATGCAACGTAACCTCGGCAATGTTAACGCCCATCGCACGGATGGTGTCCATCAGCTGCGGGGTGAAGTGCAGACCAGCCGTGGGGGCGGCGGCGCTGCCCAGCTCCTTGGCGTAAACGGTCTGGTATTGGCTCTGGTCCTCCAGCTGTTTGGTGATGTAGGGCGGCAGCGGCATCTTGCCGAACTCGTCCAGCTTCTCATACAGCGTTTCGGTGTCATAGGTAAAGGTAACATATTTGTTGCCGTCGGGCAAAGTCTCATCCACCACAGCCGTCAGGCTGCCGTCGCCGAACTCCACCTTAGTGCCTGCCTGCATCCGCTTGCCGGGGCGGGCCAGGCACTCCCAGGTGTCCCCTTTCACCTGGCGCAGCAGCAGTAGTTCGCATACAGCACCGGTAGGAACCTTGGTGCCCATCAGACGGGCGGGCAGCACCTTGGAGTTGTTGACGACCAGCAGATCGCCTTTTTCCAGAAACTGGGGCAGATCATGAAAGACCGAGTGGACGATGCTGTCATTCTGGCGGTCCAGCACCATCAGGCGGGCCGCGTCGCGGGGGTCGGCAGGCTCCTGCGCAATCAGTTCTTTAGGTAAGTCGTACCAAAAATCTTTTCTCAGCATGGTTTTCTTCCTTTTTTCGTTGACAATCAGGGATAGGGATACTATAATAAAGCCAGCACAGAGGCGCGAAGTGCATCAGTAACCCGGTTTGAAGTCCCCTGCCAGGGGCATAAACTGGGTGAAAGGGTACTTCGCCGAAGGCGATGCGCGGCACGCATTGACCTGGGCTCGTAACCAAACAGGTGCGGGACTGTCACACCCTGAAAGGTGTGTTGCGCTGTGTGTATATGCAATATGATATTATATTGCATTTTGTGCCGGTTTTCAAGCCGGTTTTTTTATTATCTGTGCAAAATCGGAACAATTTATGCCGCTGCTGCATAGAAATCGGGAAAGGTATTGCGAAAGGAAGGGTTAGGAAAGATGAAACAGTACAATGTAGGCGTCATCGGTGCAACTGGCATGGTCGGCCAGCGTTTTATCACGTTGCTGGAAAACCACCCCTGGTTCCACCTGGCCGCCGTGGCTGCGAGTGCGCGCAGCGCCGGCAAAACGTATGAGGATGCAATCGGTGACCGCTGGCTGATGAAGATGCCAATGCCGGAATGTGCGAAGAAGCTCGTCGTGCTGGATGCAGCCAATGTGGAGGAAGTTGCCTCCAAAGTTGATTTCGTGTTCTGCGCTGTCAACATGAAGAAAGAGGAGATCAAGGCCCTGGAAGAAGCTTACGCCAAAGCCGAGTGCCCGGTCGTTTCCAACAACAGCGCGCATCGTTTTACCCCGGATGTGCCCATGGTCGTGCCCGAGATCAATGCGGATCATATCGACATCATCCCTGCCCAGCGCAAGCGTCTGGGTACCAAGCGCGGCTTCGTAGCCGTAAAGTCCAACTGCAGCCTGCAGAGCTATGTGCCCGCCCTGCATCCCCTGCGCGGCTACGGTATCACTGACGTGCTGGTCTGCACCTACCAGGCCATCTCCGGTGCTGGCAAGACCTTTGAAACCTTCCCCGACATTCTGGATAACGTCATCCCCTACATCGGCGGTGAGGAAGAAAAGAGCGAGCAGGAACCCCTGAAGCTGTGGGGCCACATCGAAGGTGACAAGATCGTCTCCGCCGATGCTCCGCGCTTTACCGCCCAGTGCCTGCGCGTGCCGGTTTCTGATGGCCACATGGGTGCCGTGTTCGTGCGCTTTGCCAACAAGCCCAGCAAGGATGAGATCCTGAAAGCCTGGAAGGAATTCCATGGCCCTGCCCAGGACCTGAATCTGCCCAGTGCCCCGAAGCAGTTCCTGCATTATTTTGAGGAAAACGACCGCCCGCAGCCCAAGCTGGATCGCATGCTGGAAAATGGCATGGCTGTCAGCATCGGCCGCCTGCGCGAGGATAACCAGTACGATTACAAGTTCGTCTGCCTGTCCCACAACACCCTGCGCGGCGCTGCTGGCGGTGCTGTGCTGCTGGCGGAACTGCTGGCTGCCAAGGGCTATTTTGACTGATCCGCTGCCCTGCCCGGCGCAGGAACCTGCGCCGCTTTAAAAGAAGGAGTATTCCCTATGAAGAAGCCTGTTTTTACCGGCGCTGCGGTTGCCATTATCACCCCGATGAACGCCGATGGCAGCGTAAACTTTGAAGAACTGGGCCGCATCATTGATGACCAGATCGCCCATGGCACCGATGCCATCGTCATCTGTGGTACCACCGGTGAGTCCCCGACGCTGTCCGACGAGGAGCATACCGCCTGCATCCGCTATGCGGTCAAGCAGGCCGCAGGCCGTGTGCCGGTGATTGCGGGCACGGGTTCCAACGATACCAAGTATGCCATTTGGCTGTCCCAGCAGGCCCAGGCCGACGGTGCCGATGCCCTGCTGCTGGTCACCCCGTACTACAACAAGACCAGTCAGGCGGGCCTGGTGGCCCATTACACGGCCATTGCCAACGCTGTGAATCTGCCCTGCATCCTGTACAATGTGCCCAGCCGTACCGGCTGCAACCTGACACCGGCCAGCCTGGCCCAGCTTGCCAAGCTGCCCAACATCAACGCCGTCAAGGAGGCCAGCGGCAACATCAGCCAGGTGGCTGAGATCGCTGCCGCCTGCGGTACGGAGCTGAACATCTACTCCGGCAACGACGACCAGATCGTCCCGCTGCTGGCTTTGGGCGGCAAGGGCGTCATCAGTGTGCTGTCCAACGTGGCACCCCAGTATACTCACGACATCTGCGCCAAGTGGTTCGCCGGTGAAACGCAGGAAAGCCTGCAGATGCAACTGAAAGCCCTGCCCTTGTGCAAGGCCCTGTTTGCCGACGTTAACCCTATCCCCGTAAAGTGGGCGATGAACCGCCTGGGCTGGCAGGCCGGTGCTTGCCGCCTGCCTTTGGTCGAGCCTTCTGCTGCGGTGCAGGATCAGCTGGAGACCGCCATGCGGGATTTCGGCCTGCTGTAAATCATGCTGACCGGCCCGTGGCAACCTGCTGCGGGCCTTTTTTGAAAGGAAACAGAAAATGACGGATATTGTGATACAGGGAATCTACGGCCGCATGGGCCATGCGCTCATCGAAAAAATTGCAGCCCGCCAGGATTGCCGCGTGGTGGCCGGTGTGGACCGTGAGGCTGGTAAGGTCGGCGATATCCCCGTTTATGCCGGGTTTGAGGGCCTGCCCAAGGTCGATGCCATCATCGACTTTTCTTCCCCCGCCGGTGCGGTGGCGGCGGTACAGTATGGTGCCGTCCATGGCGTGCCCTGCGTGATCTGCTCCACCGGCCTTTCCGCCGAGGACGAGACCGTGCTGGAGGATGCCAGCGCCAAAACGCCCATCTTCCGCAGCGCCAACATGTCGCTGGGCGTCAATGTGCTGATCGAGCTGGCCCGCCAGGCTACCCGCGTGCTGAGCGGCGAGTTTGACATTGAGATCGTCGAAAAGCACCATCACAATAAACTGGATGCCCCCAGCGGCACAGCCCTGATGATCGCCGATGCCATCAACGCCGAGGCTGGCAACAGCTATGAGTATGTCTACGACCGCTCTCAGGTGCGCCAGAAGCGCGGCGCGAAGGAGTTGGGTATCAGCTCGGTGCGTGGCGGCGGCATTGTGGGTGAGCACGATGTGCTGTTCTGCGGCCCCGAGGAAGTGCTGACCCTGAGCCACAGTGCAGGAAGCCGTGGCGTGTTTGCCGATGGCGCTGTGCAGGCGGCCCTCTACGTGGCAGGCCGAGAGCCCGGCTACTACACGATGACCGACCTTTTGCGGGGCAAGCTGCCATGCGTTTGAGAAACAATGAAATTGCAGCCTGCCTGGTGATTGCCCTGGGTGTTGGCAGCGTACTGACAGGAGCGCTGCTGCAGGAGATCAGCACCGGCAAGACCGCACAACAGCCGGAATCGGTGGCAGGCGCCGCCTATGTAGAGCCGACCCCGGCACCGGAAACTACCCCGGAGCCTATGCCAACCGTGGAGACCGTGCGGTTTTCCGCCACCGGCGACGACCTGATCCACGACGGCATCTTTTTGCAGGCGAAAAATCGCGGCACCGATGGCTACTATGATTTTTCCTATGCGTATGAAAATATGAGGGACTTCTACACCCAGTTTGACGTAAATTGGCTGAACCAGGAAACGCTTGTCAATGATGCCTTTGATCCCAGCGGCTACCCGATGTTCTCAACGCCGGGAGATATTACAGATGCACTGTATGACATTGGCTTCCGGGTGTTCAGCCTGTCCAACAACCACAGCTACGATAAAGGTGCGGCGGGCATCGATGCCTCCCGCGAGCATTGGGCCGCGATGCCCGATGACGTGGTTTCGATGGGGTTCTACAACCTGGAAACCTATGACGACTACGTGTACCAGACGGTGAATGGCATCACCTTCGGCTACCTTTCCTACACCGAACATACCAACGGCCTGCCGACGCCCAGCAGTGCGACCTATGGCGTTGTGTATTTGAGCGACCTGGATATCATTGAACAGCAGATTGCCGCCATGCGCCCCAATTGCGATGTGCTGGTGGTCAGCTGTCATTGGGGTGTAGAGGGTAGCCATGATGTGACAGACTCCCAGCGGCAGATGGCTCAATGGCTGGCTGACCATGACGTGGATCTTATCATCGGTACCCATCCCCATGTGACCCAGACAGCCGAATGGCTGACCGGCGTAAAAGGTCATACCAGTTTTGTGGCTTACAGCCTGGGCAATTTCCTGAATGCACAGTCCAGCCCGGACAATATGATCGGCGCGGTATTGGACATCACCTTCCAGAAGACCACCCAGTCGGACGGTAGCAGCGCCGTGGAGATGCAGGGCCCGAAACTGCATTGCGTGATAAGCCAGTACGAAGACGGGTGGAAAAACATCCGCGAGTATCCCTACTCTGCCTATACCGATGAACTGGGCGCGGCGCATGGAAACTTCACGCTCACCCGTGAATACATCGAAAGCGTATTGTATGGCTCTATCGACGAGCAATTTGTTACATTAGATTGATGAAAGGATGACGGTTTATGTACGGTGTCAGCAAAATCAGCAGTGAGCAGAATATCATGCTCACGACTTTCCCCGGTGCGCAGTACAGCGCACATAGCCTGGCGGAACACCTGGACGTGTTTGCCAAGGCCGGTATCGTAGTGGATATGATCTGCCAGAGTGCGCCCCGCGGCACGGCGGTAGATTTCAGCTTTACTACCAGCTATGATAACTTTGCCGCCGTGATGAAAGCCCTGCCCGCAGCAGCCAAGGCCAATCCCCCGCTGGTTTCCGGTGGCTACAGCAAGATCAACCTGTTTGGTGAGGAGATGGTCACCAGCTGCGGCGTGGCTGCCCGCGCACTGGCTGCCTTGGCCGGTGCCAACATCGAGATCGTGCTGATCACGACCAGCGACCTGGACATCTCGCTGCTGATCCGCCAGCAGGACGAGGATGCCGCCCTGGAAGCCCTGCACAAGGCTTTCGAGGTCTGATTTACAGCCTAACACAACAAAACGCCCGCGTTCTGTTTTTACCCGGAACGCGGGCGTTTTGCTATACTTAACAGTTGGAAATCTGCTCCCGTATCTGGCACAGCGCCCCTTTTTCCAACCGACTCACTTGGGCCTGGCTGATGCCGATTTCCTTAGCCACCTCGGTTTGCGTTTTGCCGCCCAGGTAGCGCAGTGCGATGATGCGACGCTCCCGCGGGGACAATGCCCGCACCGTATCCCGGAACATCATATCGCTGATCCAGCTTTCCTCGCTGGTTTTATCCCGCAGCTGGTCCATGACCGAAAAGCTGTCCTCGCCGTCGGAAAAGACCGGCTCGTACAAGCTGGTGGGTGCCACGGCGGATTCCAGCGCCATGGCGACATTCTCCGGCGAGGCCCCGACCTGGACGGCGATCTCCGATATTTTCGGTTCGCGGCCATCCCGCTTCTGCAGTTCTTCCCGCGCTTGCATCGAGTGGTAGGCCAGGTCACGGATGGAGCGGCTGACCCGCACGGCGTTATTGTCCCGCAGATAGCGCTTGACCTCGCCGCAGATCATCGGCACGCCGTAGGTGGAAAACCGTACCTTCTGGCTGGGGTCAAAGTTGTCGATGGCCTTGATAAGCCCGATGCACCCCACCTGAAACAGATCATCCAGGTTCTCGCCTCGGCTTGCAAATTTCTGCACCACACTAAGCACCAGACGCAGGTTACCCTGGATCATCTGCTGCCGGGCGTCCTGGTCGCCATTATGGGCCGCTTCGATTAGACGGCTTTTTTCCGCTTCGCTCAAAACCGGAAGCTGTGAGGTATCCATCCCGCAAAGTTCCACTTTCCGTGCCGCCATGCCCGATTCCCCTTCCTGCTGTTGCTTACAAAGCAGTATGGGCTGCAAAGTACACACGCAAACAAACTGGAAAAATCTGCACATGTCCTTTTCCCGGGGCATAGCATGGGATTAAAGGGAGGGCTTGGTATGGTGGATCTTTTATGGCTTGTGTTAACGCTGATTTTGTTGGCGGTGGAAACAGTGGTGCTGGTATTGCTGCTGGTGCTGCGGTGGAAAACGCCGCGCACCGATACCCGCGAGACGCGCACCGAATATTTGCAGCCAAATTATAATGAGGTGGCAGGTTTCCGGCTGGCGGCTTACCCGGACAATGAAATCATCATCCCCCAGCGATGCTGGCTGATCGAAAGTGAGGTGGCCGAGGTGGACTTTGTCATTGTGCCGGGCCGCGCCATGAGCCTGCGGGTCGCCCGAAGCGGTACCATGCGGGAGCCGACCAACCTGACCGTCAACGGCTACGAACGAACCGAGGAATATGAGATCGACGGTCTGACGGTGACGCAGAAGCAGAACACCGGGCGTTATACTTCGATCAGCTGGACGCGGGATGGATTCGACTATATTCTTTATTCGCAAAAGCCGGAGATGAACATGGTCAGCGGGCTGGCAGTGCCGTTCATCACCAACACGCGGGCCGAGGAAACGTGATGGCTTTAGCTGACGGCTTCCAGTTCTCGCCGCAGGCGGCGGATGATGCGCTTTTCCAGCCGGGAAATGTAACTTTGGGAGATGCCCAGCTGGTCGGCTACCTCTTTTTGGGTGTGCTCAGTCTCACGGTTCAAGCCAAAGCGCAGCTCCATAATGCGCCGTTCCCGGGGTGTCAGCCGGGCCACCGCCCGGTGCAGGGCGGCATGCTCGGCGCTGCGCTCCAGTTCCTCGCCCACTTGGGGCTGGTCGCTGGTAAGCACATCCATCAGCAAAAGTTCGTTGCCGTCGTTGTCGGTGTTCAGCGGCTCGTCGATGCTGGCATCCTGGCGGCGGTTGGAACTTTTGCGTAGGTACATTAAAATTTCATTCTCGATGCATCGGCTGGCGTAGGTCGCCAGCTTGATGTTTTTGGTGGGTTCAAAGGTATTCACGGCCTTGATAAGCCCGATGGTGCCGATGGAGATCATGTCCTCGATGCCCGCAGACGGTGTCTCAAACTTTTTGGCAATGTACACGACCAGCCGCAAGTTGTGGGTGATGAGCAGGTCACGGGCCTCGGTGCTGCCGCGGCTTAAAGCTTCCAACGCCTGCCGCTCCTGCTGAGGGTCCAGCGGCGCCGGCAAAGTGTCGGCCCCGTTGATGTAATGCAGCTCCCGCACAGGGACTAAGTGTAAAAGCAATGCGTAAAGTGTCTGGCTGAGTTTCATGGTTCGTACCGCCCTTCGTAGTAGATTTTATAAAAAATCGCTGCCATACAAAGCCTCATATTGGGGATCACCGAAAGATTCCGGCGCAAATGCAATGGCAGTACGCCCCAGCTGCAGTACGCCGGTCTTGGTGATAAGCCCGATATTGCGCACCGCAAAGCCGGGCAGCAGGCTGCGCTGGGCGGCGGTGCTGCAAGGAATCAGCCGCAGCTGCGCCCCGGCGGGCGGGTCGGTCTTATCACCCCCGGCAAACCAGCCGGCCAAAAACTGCCGAACCTCTGGCGGCAGACGGGAGCCTGCATCGGTGAGGCTGACCACCAGCACCGGCATACAGGTGATGGGGTCGGTCAGGTGGCAGCCGGTATCCAGCATAGCCCGCAGGTGAATGCAGGTACCGCAAAGTTCAAACTCCAGTCCGACGGTCTCCTGTTTAGCGGGTCGGCGGCGGAAAAAACGCAGCCCCACTTCAACAGCCCCGCAGCACAGCCCGGAAAGCCCCAATAGCAGCAGCGGCGATACCCGCAGATAGACCGCGAGGTTACCCGTCTGCAGCAGTGTGGTGCCCGTTTGGAAAATAATCAAAACCACCAACCCCGCCAGCAAAATATTCAGCGCAGCATACCAGCAGGCTACCGCCAGCAGTCGCAGCTTATCCCGCCAGCCGAAGGTCAAGGCGGCAATGGCAAGGGCTGTAGCCAGCTTATACATAATTTGCACAGGGTACGAAAGCTCCGGTGCAAACAGAATCAAGGCCGAAACCGCCGCGCAGACGCTGCCCATCAGCATCCGGGCAAAGGCAGCCCGCTGGCCGGTCAGCACCCCGGCAGCTTGCAGCAGTAAGTAGGCCACCAGAAAATTGACAAGGAGCAGCACATCCAGATAGATGACGGTCTTTATGGTGCATCCCTCCTCCTGCGGCGTTTTCCAGTATATGCGCCGTGGGTGGTGAAAATGCGCAGACCATGAAACACACAAAAAAGCGACCTGCTGTACCGAAATACAGCAGGCCGCTGAAAAGCAGCTTATGCAGTTTTACTTGGAAGCACAGGCGGAGCAGGATGCACAGCTGGCACAATCGGGATGTTCCTCAGCCCAGATGCGGTCAGCAGACGGGGTCCACTGGTCGGCGTAGGGCTTGCAGCGGCGGAAGACATCGCTGGTGGATTCCGGCTGCTGCATATCGGTGCTATGGGCGCCGCTGCGTTTGACCATCTCGCCCAGCAGTTCGGGGTTTTCCAGCATCGGGCAGGGACGCAGATGGTTGTGGTTGAAAGGCTGGCCCTTGTGATATTCCTTGAACAGGGGCTGCTGCAGGCACTCCAGCAGGCTCTTGTCGTGGATGTTGGCGTTGGAGTAGTGGATAAAGACGCAGGGCTCCACATCGCCGGCCGGGTTGATGTGGGCGTACTGGCGGCCGCCGGCAATGCAGCCGTCGATGTACTCGCCGTCGTTCTGGAAGTCGATGCAGAAAATCGGCTTGCCGCCGGTGTAGCCGCGGATCTCTCGCACGCGGTGGATCATATACTCACGCTGCTCGGCGTTCAGCATCAGGTCAACGTTTGCACCGTCACCGATGGGCATATAGTGGAAGTACCAGTTGAAGCGTACACCGTGGCTGATGAGCATATCCATGAACTCATCACTCGTGACGGCCTTGTAGTTGGCGCTGGTGTAGCAGATGGAGGTGCCGAACAGCAGACCGTTCTCCTTCATCAGGTCCATGGCGTGCATGACGCGGTCATAGACGCCCTCGCCGCGGCGGGCATCGGTGGCATCGCCGATGCCCTCGATAGAGATGAAGAAGGCCATGTTGCCCACTTCCTTGACACGGTCGCAGAAGGCCTGGTCGATCAGCGTACCGTTGGTGAACAGATGGAACACAGAGTTTTGGTGCTTGGCAGCCAGCTTGAACAGATCCTCCTTGCGGCAGGTCGGCTCACCGCCGGTGCACATGTACCAGTGGATGCCCAGCTCCTCGCCCTCCGTGACGATGCGGTCCATATCCTCAAAGCTCAGGTTCAGGCGGTTGCCGTACTCGGCAGCCCAGCAGCCCTTGCAGTGCAGGTTGCAGGCGGAGGTGGGGTCAAACAGCAGGATCCACGGCATGTTGCAATCGTACTTTTCGCGCAGTTCCATGACGTAGTTATAACCAGCGAACATACCCTCGTACACCAGGTTCAGGGCGTTCATTTTCAGGATGTGGGGGTCGATCTCATTGATGGCGCGGTAGGCATACTGCATCCACTTGCTGTTGGGGTCGGATACGAAAGCACGGACGGCGTCCCAGTTGGCGTCGGGATAACGTTTTGACAGCAAGGGCTGTGCCAGGTTGACCAGCTTAACAGCCTGCTCGGCCATATTTTCAGGGCCCTTGCCACGGACGGCGTTGATGGTAGCGTCGATGGCAACGCTGAACGCTGCACGCTGTGCCGCATGGACCACTTTATTCATTGTCATAATAGTCTGCTCCTTTTAACTCTTGATTATGCAACCATTTTATGCCTTTTTTCGTGCTATTGTACATGGGCAAATGCCGTTTTTTGTGCAATTGAAAGCGGCGGACATGCGCAAAAAAGCGCGAAACTGAACAAATTTGAAAAAATGTCCTAACGAATTTAGCGCTAAATTTCGGGAAAATAATCCATATAAGCCCCCCAAAAATTTGCAAATTGCAGACACATTATGCTATAATAACGTTGTACGATTCTATTTCGCTGTAAGGAGTATTTGCCATGCCGCGTTCAAATCAGACAAAGCGCCTGCTGGCCCAGAGCCTGATGGATTTGATGACGACCACCCCGCTGGAAAAGATCTCAGTCAACGATATTGTGGACCACGCCGGGGTCGGGCGCAATACCTTTTACTATCATTTTGAGGATAAGTACGATTTGGTGAACTGGTACTTCCAAAGCGGCGTGACCCAGTTTTTGGTGGAACGCTCGGCCTATGCCAGTTGGAATGCCCTGCTGGAAGCCGTGGAAGATTACCTGTTGGAAAATAAAGTGTTTTACTGCAACGCACTGGCCTATACCGGGCAGAACAGCTTGCAGCAGTACATATTTGATTACCTTTCCTCCATCTTTATGCAGCGCGCCAAAGAGCTACGCCCTGGCATTGGTGCCGATGAAAACCTGTTGGTGGGCCGTTTTTTTGCCGGTGCCCTGATGGGCATTTTGCAGCCGTGGGTGCTGGGCGGCATGAAGACCAACACGACCCGTCCATCCCAGACAGTGCCGCTGCTCTCTGTCGATGAGCTGGAGTTGATCCTGTGCGGTGAGCTGGGCGAAACGCATGAACCAGGCAAACTGCCCCAGTGATTTGGATGACTTAGCGGCAGCCCTTACAAGCATAACAAAAAGCCGATTCCTTGTTTGTCGCATCGAGGCGATAAGGAATCGGCTTTTGTTATACGTATCTTGCGGCTGCGGGATTACTCTCCTGTGTGCAGCTGCAGCGGAAAGGGCTGCCCCTCCTGCAGGGCACTGCCCCACACGGCGTTATCAGAAATGCGGTGGTTGAGGTAGGTAATGTCAGCATCCCAATCCAGCAGCAGCACCGGCTTGCCGGTCTCAAGGCGGCCGGCCACGATGCCGCGGCGCAGAATCTCACTCTTCTCCGGCGAAATACCGGGGCGGCGGGCATACATGCAAAGGCGGGCCTCCTGGGCTACGCTCTCCATCCAATCGTCCTGCAAAGATTCCTCGGCGCAGGTGTCATCCACCAGGACCGTCAGCATATACAGCATCTGCTTGGCTTTCAGAGCTCGGGCCGCATGGCAAACATCGGGGGTCAGCTCCGGGCTTTGCAGCAGCGGCAGCACCACTACACTGAGACATTCCGCCAGCTGGGCAACGCGATCCGGTGTCAGGGCTTCCGGCGCGGCCAGCACGCCGAACGCACACTTGGGGAACGCCTTTGCCAGGCTGGCAGCCTCGGAAGGGTCGCCCTCAGTGGCATCCAGCACCCAGACAAAGCTGCCCTTTTTCTCGGCGGCTGCTACCAGCGCCGGGAGGGCCGGGTCGCCGCAGTGGGCGGCCGTGATCCAGGAGAAGGGCTTTCCATCCACATCGGCCTGCTTCTTCATCTCGCTGGCACCGTAGATCAGCCCGCCAAAGCCCATGTTGACGCCGACCGTGCAAAGCCGATCCTCGTCCACAGTGTCCAGCAGGTTATGCACCAGGCTGTAGTAGCAGCTGTCGGTGCGCTGCAGGGCTTTTTGGGCGTAGGCAAAAAAGTCCTTCTGCTGCGGCCGTTTGGCCAGCGAAGAACACATATCTACGTAGTTGCGCAGCTGTCGGAATCCGCCGCGGCGGATGTCCCCCACCGCACGGTGGGCCAGCGTCATGGTAAAGCTGCGGGTTGCATTATAATCCAAGCTCAAAGCGGTTCACTCGCTTTCGTTTTTCTGTGCAGGGCACATTTTCTATATTTAAAAGTGTACCATGCCAGCGCACTGCAGCGCCATGGGCAAAAACATGCGTTTGTCCTATAAAGTGTCTAGTATTATTTCAATTCTACCACGGTCACGCCGTTTTCACCCTCGCCATAGCGGCCGGGGCGGAAACTTTTGACTGCCTTGTGGGTGCGCAGGTGCTTTTGGATGGCAGTGCGCAGTGCACCAGTGCCGTTGCCGTGGATGATGTACAATGTCTGCTGGCCGCGCAGCATGCCGCTGTCCAGGAACTTATCTACCTCGGCCAAAGCTTCATCCACGGTGTAGCCCAGCAGGTTGATCTCCATGCTGGCCTTGCGGGATTTATCCAGCTGCACGCGGGTGCTGGAACGGCGCGGCTCGCGGGCCGGGCGCTTGTCCATTTTGTCCGGGACGCACAGACCGGAGAGAGGCACCTTCGTTTTCATGATGCCGGCACGTACTTCCACCATGCCGTTGCGGTCAGGCCGGGCGGTAACGGTAGCCAGCTGGTTCAGCTCGGCAATCAGTACTTCCTGCCCGATCTGCACCTCTTTCAGGGGCACGAACTCACGGGCGGGCTTAGGCTTGGAATCGGTCTTTTTCAGCAGTGTTTCAGTGTCCTTGCGGGCAATCTCGCGGGCGCGGACAGCACGCTGGGCAGCGTTGGTCTTTTCGTCTTTCTGGATGCGGCGCAGCTCATCCGTCAGGGCGTAGGCCTCGTTCTGGACGTTCTGCATCAGATCATGGGCGCGGCGGCGGGCATCTTCCAGTTCTTGCTCGCCCTTCTTGATCAGCTCGTCACGCTTCTTCTCGGCGCTTTCCAGGGCATGCTCAGCCTCATAGCGGGCCTTTTCGGCGTCCCCCTGAGCAACCTTCAACTGCAGCTTTAAATCATCCAGCTGGGCCAGCACGCTGTCCAGGCGCTTATCGTCGTTAGACATATGGCTGCGGGCCGCATCGATGATGTTCTGCGGGATGCCCAGCTTGGAGCTGATAAGGAATGCGTTGGACTTACCGGGCACGCCGACGCTCAGCTTATACGTAGGCATCAGCGTTTCTACGTTGAATTCACAGCTGGCGTTGACGACACCGGGCGTTTCCAGCGCGTAAACTTTCATTTCGGCGTAGTGGGTGGTAGCCATCAGCAGGCTGCCCTGGCGGCGCAGCTGCTCCAGGATACTGACAGCCAGTGCAGCACCCTCGGCGGGGTCAGTACCGGCCCCCAGTTCATCCAGCAGGGTCAGCGTGCCGTGCCCGGCCAGCTCCAAAATGCCGCTGATGCGCTTCATATGGCCGGAGAAGGTGGACAGGCTCTGTTCGATGCTCTGCTCGTCGCCGATGTCTACCAGGTATTCCCTAAAGTTGCAGACAACGCTGCTCTCGTGTGCTGGAATCAGGAAGCCGTACTGCGCCATGGTGTTGAGCAGACCTGCCGTTTTCAGTGAGACGGTTTTGCCGCCGGTGTTGGGACCGGTGATGACCAGCGTGTCGTATTCGTCGCCCAGGGCAATATCCACCGGCACGACCTTTTTCTTGTCGATGAGCGGGTGGCGGGCCTTATTCAGCTTAAAGTGGATGGTATCGCTGACAGCGGGCATGAAGGCCCCCTGCTCAATGGCCAGACGGGCCTTGGCCAGCAGCAGATCGATCTTCAGCATGGCATCATAGCTGTAGCTGAACTGCGGCTCCAGCGAGCCCACCTGCGCCGAGAAAGCGGACAGGATGCGGGTGATCTCCTCCTGTTCTTGCGCACGCAGCTGCATGATGCGGGCGTTGGCCTCGACCACAGCGGTAGGCTCTACAAAGACGGTAGCGCCGGAGGAGGAAACGTCGTGGATGACGCCGCCGACCTCGCCGCGATACTCAGCACGTACAGGCACGACATAACGACCGTTACGCAGCGAAACCACAGCGTCCTGCAAAAATTTATTGGTGGTGGAGTTTTTGATGATGGCATCCAGTTTGGTGCGGATGGAATCCTCGGTCTGGCGGATCTTGCGGCGCAGGTCGGCCAGCGTGGTGCTGGCGGTGTCGGCCATTTCTTCCGGCGAGATGATGCTGTCGGAAATCTGGCGCTCCAGCACTGGCTGCGGCGCCAGAGAATAGAACAGGTCATCGGTGGGCATCATGTCATGCTCACTCAGACCGTACCACTGGCTCAGGCCTGCAAAATTGCGCAGCGTGGCGGCAATTTCCAGCAATTCCCCCATCGAGAGGATGCCGCCCTTTTGGGCATGGGCGACCACGCGCTGCACCTCGGAGACAGATCCGAAGCGCGGGCTGCCGTTTTTGATCAGCAGGCTGTTGATGGCGTTGGTCTGCTCCAGAGCGTAGCGTTCGTCCTCAGGGGTCTCACAGGGCTGCAGATCCTGCATCATTTCCTTGGTCTCCCGGCAGGCGCAAAGCTGCACGGCACGGGCTAGGACCTTGTCCAGTTCCAGTGTTTTTTTATATGCGGTATCCATGTGGGATAGTGTTTCTCCTTATTCGAGTACAGTTTTCAAAAAATCAAGGCTTTTCATTTTGTGTTCCAGGTGGGCCAGCACATACTGCTCGCTCACGCGGGACAGGTCTTTTAAGCTGCTATCGGAAAGCGTAAACGAGAACAGCTTTTTATCCTCGGCCAGACAGATATGGCGCAGCGCATACAGCGCGCCTTCGTCCAGATTGGGCAGATGCCGCGCCTTGTCAGCACACGCTGCACACAGCAGATTACCAGCGATAGGATTCAAATAAAACTCTCCCCCATCGTATTTACCGCAGCCGGAACAGGCCAGCACATCGGGCATGTACCCAGCCAGCGTCATGGAGCGCAGCTCATAGATCACTTTCAGCATCCGTACCGGGCGCTTTTGCTCGCTGAGCATATACAGGCAGTTGAGCAGCAGCCGCAGCTGTGCTTCCGATTCCGGCGGCGCAGGCGAAAGCTCGGCTGCAATCTCGGCCATATAAGAGGCCAGCCCCATGCCTTCCACCGTGGCGGAAATTCCATGAAACACATTTTTGATCTGCGCGGTATCGATGAAATAATGGCTGCGGCCGCTGGTCAGGCTGAACTCTGAGTAACAGAACAGCCCTGTGGCGCTGAACAGCTTATTCTTCAGCCGCATGCTGCCTTTGGCAGAGGCGGAGATGACGCCCAGATCAGGCGTCAGGATCGTCAGGATGCGGTCCGCCTCCCCCACCTTGATCTGGCGCAGGATCAGCCCCGTTGTTGCAATTGGCATAAGCGTCCTCCTGCGTCAGCTGTCCAGCTTTATAGTTGAGATAATCAAAAATACTGCCGGATTGCACGAACCGTGCCCAATCCGCGGCGGGGTCTTTCATAGCGGCCGCCTCCCTTCCTGCTTTTGAGTATAGCATGAGAGGAGGCGGAAAAGTTGTCTGACCGGGGTGTCAGGCAGCGGTCAGGGCTTGGCGAATCCCAACGAATTGAGCAGCTGCTCGTTATCGCGCCAATCCTCGCGCACCTTGACCCAGCACTGCAGGTTGACCTTGACACCCAGCAGTTCTTCAATATCCATGCGGGCTGCCGAGGCAATCTTTTTCAGCATCTGGCCGCCCTTGCCGATAATCATACCCTTATGGCTCTTGCGCTCGCAGTAGATGTCCACATCGATGTCAATGAGGTCCTTGTCGGGGCGCTCTTTAAAGCGCTCGACCACCACTGCGATGCCGTGGGGAATCTCCTCCCGCATGAACAGCAGCGCCTTTTCGCGCACCAGTTCAGCCACCAGCTCTTTCTCTGGCATATCGGTGAAGGCGTCATCGTCAAAATAGTGCGGGCCCTCGTTGCCATAGGGCTTCAGCAGGGCAAACAGATCGTCGCAGCCTGTGCCGTCCTTGGCAGAGATGGTGACGATGTGGTCAAAACAGCCGAATTCTTCTACCTGCTTTTTACGGGCTTCCAGCGCGGCAAAGTTGTCCAGCAGGTCCACCTTGTTGATGACAGCAATCGCTGGGCCGCCCTTTTGCAGCGCCTTGATCATCGTCAACTCCGAGTCGGTCAGCTCCCCGGCCGGCTCAAACAGCATCATGGTCACGTCTACGTCTTTCAGGCTGGCGGCGGCGGTCTGGGTCATACGGGCGTCCAGCTTGTTGCGGGCGGCGTGGATGCCAGGGGTATCCATCAGCACGTACTGCACCGGGCCTTTGGTGATAACGCCGGTGATGCGGCTGCGGGTCGTCTGCGGTTTCTGGGTCACAATAGCGACTTTTTCACCCACAAGGTAGTTGGTCAGGCTGGATTTGCCCACGTTGGGCCGCCCCACCAGCGCCACAAAGACACTGCTGGGCATTTCAGAAATCGGTTTTGCCATTCGGTTGTTCGCCTTTCTGTGTTGAATTGGAAGATTGGAAGATAAATTTACTAAAAATCAGCAGCGAGAGCAAAATGCCCACCGGGCGGGTCCAACGCGCGGTAAATGCAGCCCACAGCACGCCCAACCGCGGCCCAAACAGGCAGACGGCCACAATAACCGTGCCGATGGCCATCACCAGTACTGCTCCGGCCGCCATATCCTTGGCGGCCCCGGCGGTCCACCAGTGGGTGGTGTCGGGCTTGTCCACGGCGCGCTCCACGGCAGAGTTCATTAGCTCCAGCGCCATAACAGCCGCTACGCAAAGCGCAATCAGCGCTGTTTCCACGGCACTCAGCCCGGCCCAGTAGGCCGCCACAAACGCGTAAAAGGCAGCACAGAGGTGAAAACGGAAGTTCCGTTCCTCTTTTACTGCGGCGCGGATGCCGTTCCATGCGTAGACAAAGCCGCGCGCAAAGCGCGCTAAATCAGATCTCATCGCTGGTGTAGGAAACGGTGCGCGGCAGGCCCAGCTGAATCAGCACAGCTTCCTCTTTCTCGCGCATACGCACAGCCTCCAGTCCGCCTGCCTCGTGGTCGTAGCCCAGCAGATGCAGCATCGAGTGAACAGTCAGGTATGCAACCTCGCGCTGCAGGCTGTGACCGTACAGCTCAGCCTGCTCCATGGCGCGCTCCATCGAGATGACGATGTCGCCCAGCAGCTTGCAGCCGTTGTCCTCGTCGATGTCATACTCGCCGTTTTCACCAAGGGGGAAGCTCAGCACGTCGGTGGCAGAGTCCTTGTGGCGGTACTCATTGTTCAACTCGTGGATGCGGTTGTTATCCACAAAGGTAACGCTGATCTCCGCGGGACCGTCGAACTTTTCAAAGTCCAGCACAGCATTGCAGCTGCGGCGGATGAGGATACGCAGCCCTGAGGGGATCTTTACAACATTCTGATCGTTCGTGATCAACACCTTATTGGACATAGGGATCAACCTCCTGTTTATGTGATTGTGTATTGGTTCAGTTTCAACGCAGCGTGCCGGCTGCGGCTTTTTCATAGGCTTTGACGATCTGCTGCACCAGACGGTGGCGCACAACGTCTTTCTCGGTCAGGCGCACCTGGGCAATGCCGTCCACGTCGCGCAGCACCTGCAAGGCGTCCACCAGGCCGCTGCGCACTTTATCCGGCAGGTCGACCTGGGTCACGTCGCCGGTCACGACCACCTTGCTGCCCACGCCCATACGTGTCAGGAACATCTTCATCTGCTCAGGTGTAGTGTTCTGCGCTTCGTCCAAAATGATAAAGGCATCGTCCAGCGTGCGGCCGCGCATGTAGGCCAGGGGTGCTACCTCAATGACCTGTTTTTCAAACAATTTCTGGAAGGTCTCCGCCCCCAGCAGGTCAAACAAACCGTCATACAGCGGGCGCAGATAGGGGTCGACCTTGTTTTGCAGGTCGCCGGGCAGAAAGCCCAGCTTTTCGCCTGCTTCTACCGCAGGGCGGGTCAGAATAATGCGGCTGACATCCTTGGATTTAAAGGCCTTTACCGCCATGGCGACCGCCAAGTAGGTTTTGCCGGTACCCGCAGGCCCCACGCCGAAGGTAATGGCATGGCTGCGGATGGCGGCCAGATATTCCTTCTGCCCCAGGGTCTTGGGGTGGATGGGGCGGCCCTTAGCGGTGACAGCAACGAAATCGTCGGTCAGTTCCCGCAGGCGCTTTTCCTCGCCCCCGCGGGCCAGGCTGATGCAGTAGCGCACGGTCTGTTCTTCCAGCGGGGTGTGATTTTCCATCAGGGTAACCATGCCGTCCACCGCGTGAGCGGCGGCATCAACGTCCGCTTCGGTACCGGTGAACCGCAGCACAGAGCCACGGCACACAGCGGTTACGTGAAACTCCTTCTCTAGAAGATGGATATTTTGATCGCAATTGCCAAAAATCGCGGCGGCCAGCTCGATGCTGTCCAGTTCAATAGAACGCTCTGCCAAATGGTGATCCTCCCTGCGTACTACATTTCTACATTTAGATTATATCACAGTTTTTTACAAAAGAAACTGTGAATGTTGCACAAAATTTTTCCAACAGCTTTTGACGTTCCTACAAGAGCAGGGAAAAAGTGGTATATTTTACGGCTTTTCGGCGATATTTGCGCAAAAAATGTAGGTCACAGTGCAGGCCGCGGCATCCTCTCCTTGGTCGATACCGCGGCGTTCTGCTTCGATGATAGCGTCCGGGAACTCTCTGTACAGCTGTGCCCGGCAGGCCCGCAGGGCCAGTGCTTGGGCGGTGGACTCGCTGTAGTGACAGGGCGTGGCGGCAGTTTCCCAGGTGGTTGTGCGCTGGATAACGCCCGGAAGCGTGACGCGGCCGATGTGCAGCGGCAGGTAGTCGATCTCGGTGGTGCCGGTGTAGTCGGCGGGCGCCTCCGTCCGGTAAAGCTCCCGTCCCAGCAGCTGCCAGCTTTCTGCGGCAGCACTGCGCCCGGTCAGCGTGAGCTGTGTAGGATAGTAGGGCTGTGCGGCGCTGTAGCTTTTCTCTACCCGGGCCAACACCCGGCCGGAGGCCCCCTGCAGCACCGGGTTACCCTTGCGGTCCAATCGCTGCACATCTACGAGCAGGTCCCCCGCCTGCACCTGCTGGCCGACGGTCACGGCACAAAAACCGCTTTCGGCTTCAATGGCGGTGACCTCCCCCGCCGCTGCCGCGTACAGTGCGGTCTGGGTCGGCGGGGATTCTATGGTCTGGTGCTCGGCCTCGGTACTTTCCACAAACAGGCGGCCACCGGTGAAATTTAGGCTGATCCAGCCAAAGCGGTCGCTTTGCTGCAGGGCGAGGGCCTGGACCTGAGCCAGGGCGTCTTTGGTCAGCAGTGTGCCCTCACAGATGTCCTGCCCTGCCAAAAGCTGGCGCAGGCTGGCTTGTGCGTCGGCATCCAGCGGTTCAAAATCGATCGTCCAGACAAAACGGCTGAGCAGTAGTGTCACCAAAAACGCCCAGGCTGCACCCAGTGGCAGGCCGGGACGTAAGGCCAGCTGCTCCAAAAATCCGCCCGGCCCGCGGCACCGCAGCAGCTTTACGGTCCAGCGGTCATCCCCCAGCAGCGCTTGAAGCCGCGGCCAATCGACCCCGGCAATCTGCGCCTGAACTCCGCTGGGCAACGCACGGATATGGAACAGCCGAATGTCATGCAAGGCCGCCAGTGTCAGGGCGCGCTGGGGTTCCGCGCCGGTCAGCGTAAAGGTCAGCACATCGGCGGTGTGCAGGCGGGTCTTCATGGCTCCTCACCCCACTTGTTGGCAAAGTCGATGCGGCGGATCTTGCCGGTCAGGATCAGGCTTTTTCCGGTCAGGGATTCTATTTGCAGCGCCGCGCCATAAAATGTTACTGTAAAGCTGCCCATGTCCAGGCATATCTTTTCGGGGCTGAATTCCAGCACCCGGCGGCAGCCGCGGGTCAGCAGGCTGCTGCCGCGCAATTCAAATTCCGGCAGGCGATAAAAGGCGGCGGGCGGCTGAGCAAACAGATCCCCCGGGGAGGGCAGCGGTTGGCGGGAACGCTTTTTGGTTAGCTTGCGCAGCTTCATCGGCGTTCCCTCCTTTGCAAAAAGTCCCAATTTCAGTAACAATATACGCGGAGGGCTGCGAGTTATGAACCATCTTTTGCGGCGGCAGTGGTTGGAAATGGCGGCGTTGGCCCTGCTTTGCCTGGGGCTGCTAAGCAGGCCGCAGGCAGCGGCACAGGGCTTTGCGGACGGTGCCCGGCTGTGTGTGGGCAGCCTGCTCCCGGCGCTGTTCCCCTTTATGGTGGTGTGTGAGCTGCTGGTGGGCATGGCCTTACCGAAAGCTCTGCTGCGCCCGCAGGCCCGTCTGCTGGGCCTGCAAAGTGAGGATACAGCCGCAGCGCTGCTGGCCTCCTGGCTGGGCGGGTACGCAGTGTGTGCCCGGCTGACGGCACAGCTGCGGGTGGCCGGGCGCATATCGGCCCGGGATGCCGCGCTGCTGATGATGCTGGGCTGCTGCTCCGGCCCCGGGTTCGTGGTGGGTTATATCGGCGGGCTGCTGTTGGGCAGTACCTCACTGGGAGCACTGCTATATGCAGGGCAGCTGGCGGCCAACCTGCTGGCAGCGGGGCTTTGCCTTCCGATGCTGCCTAAAGCGGATGCACACGGGGTAAGAGAGGTGCCGTGCAAAAAGGAAAAGCAAGAAATATCCCTGCCAACGGCAATATCGTCCGCCGCTTCCACCTGCCTGGATCTTTGCGGCTGTGTGATTTTTTTCCGCGTGGCGGCAGGTGTTTTATTGTCGGTTGCGCCCTTGCCTGACTCCGCCGCGGCCTGCATCAGCGCGGCGTGTGAAATCACAGCCGGGTGCGCGGCGTTCGCAGCCCTTGGCGGCAAGGCGGCGCTATACGGTATCTGCCTGGCGATGAGCCTGCTGGGATTCTCCGTATGGGGCCAGCTGCGGCTGTTGCTGCAAGGCCGGGTGCCGATGCGGATGCTTGCCATAAGCCGCCTGCTGCATGCCGTCCTCTTTCCCCTGCTGGTGCGGCTGCTGCTTTGGGCGCTGCCGCAGGAGCAGACCGTGTTCAGCACGCTGGCCCCGCGGGTCGTACCAATGTGCCGCCTGCCGCCGGATGCCGCTGTGGTGGCGGCGGTGTTTCTTTGCACACTGCTTTACAAAGGTTACAAAAACATTTATAATACAATATAAGTATAATTTTGCGCGATAAGGTGAGGATATGTTTAGAAAAACCTATTATGGCAGTAAAATCGCTCCCGCCTGCGCCTATTGCCTGCACGGCGCCCCTGCCGCCGACCCCAAGATGATCCTGTGCAAGCAAAAAGGTGTAGTATCCCCTTACTATTGCTGCCGTAAGTTCAGCTACGATCCGCTGATGCGTGTACCGCACCGCCAGGTGCTGCCGGAGCTGGACCCGAAAGATTTTACCCTGGATTAAAGGAGAAGGAATGGAAAGTAAAAAGCAGCAAAAACGCGAGGCCTTTCAGGATGCCTGGCGGACAAAACGCTCGGTCACGCTGGTGTATATTCTGCTGCGGGCTTCGGTCATCCTGGTGATGTTGGCGCAGATTTTTAACCGCAATTTTGAGAACGTCTTTCTCTGTGTGCTGACGCTGTTCCTGTTTATGGTACCCAGCATGCTGGAGCGAAAGTTAGATATTGCACTGCCAAACACCCTCGAAATCATCATCCTGCTGTTTATTTATGCGGCGGAGATCATGGGCGAGATTGGCGCATACTACGTCACCTTCCCCTACTGGGACACGGTGCTGCATACGCTGAACGGGTTTCTCTGCGCGGCCATCGGCTTCTCCCTGCTGGATATTTTGAACCGGCACAACAGCACGCGGTTCCACCTGTCGCCGCTGTATCTGGCCATTGTGGCGTTCTGCTTCTCGATGACCGTCGGCGTCATTTGGGAATTTTTTGAGTGCACGATGGACCAGCTGTTCTTTTTGGATATGCAGAAGGACACCGTGGTACAGAGTATCGGCTCCATCATGCTGGACCCTACCGGCGGCAACCACCCGGTGGTGCTGCACAACATCACTGATGTAATTGTCGTGCAGGCGGACGGAACCCAGACAGCCCTGGGCCTGGGCGGGTACCTGGACATCGGCCTGCTGGATACGATGAAGGATCTGTTCGTCAACTTTATCGGCGCGCTGACCTTCTCCATCATCGGCTACTTTTATGTGCGCAGCCGTGGCAAGGGTAAGTTTGCCAAGCGGTTCATCCCGATGGCCAAAAACAGCGCCATGCCGGATGTATCGGAAATGGCAGAAACAAAGATCCCGGCGAAAAAAGAAGATACGACAGAATAAACAACCCCCAGCCTGTTCAAGTGCAACAGGCTGGGGGCTTCTTACAAAATCTTATTTGGCTTTTTCCTGCAGCTCTTTGGCGCGGGCCAGCATGGGTTTGAGGTACTGGCCGGTGAAGGAGTTGGGGTTCTCGGCCACTTCCTCGGGCGTGCCGGTGGCAACGACCGTACCGCCGCCGCTGCCGCCCTCGGGGCCAAGGTCGATAATATAGTCGGCGCGCTTGATGACATCCAGGTTGTGCTCAATGATGATGACCGTGTTGCCGGCATCCACCAGCTTGTCCAGCACCTTGACCAGGCGATGCACGTCGGCCACATGAAGGCCGGTGGTGGGCTCATCCAGGATATACACGGTCTGCCCGGTGTCCCGGCGGGCCAGCTCGTTGGCCAGCTTAACGCGCTGGGCTTCGCCGCCGGAAAGCGTTGTAGCGGCCTGACCCAGCTGGATATACCCAAGGCCTACCTCCTGCAACGTCTGCAGCTTACGGGCAATTTTGGGGATGTTGGCAAAAAAGACGCAGGCCTCCTCCACCGTCATATCCAGCACGTCGGAAATGCTCTTGTCCTTGTACTTGACTTCCAGTGTTTCGCGATTGTAGCGCTTGCCTTTGCAGACATCGCAGGGCACAAAGATGTCCGGCAAAAAGTGCATTTCTATCTGCAAAATGCCGCCGCCCTCGCAGGCTTCGCAGCGGCCGCCCTTGACGTTAAAGCTGAAACGTCCGGGGCCATAGCCGCGCATCTTGGCGTCCTGCGTGTTGGCAAACAGCGATCGAATGTCCCCGAACACACTGGTATAAGTGGCCGGGTTGGAGCGCGGTGTGCGCCCAATGGGCGACTGGTCGATGCCGATGACCTTGTCCACCCACTCCATGCCCTCGACGGCTTCGCACTGGCCGGGGCGGCTGCGGGCACCGTTCAGCGCGGCCGCCAGCGTCTTATACAAAATCTCATTGACCAGCGTGGATTTGCCTGAACCGGACACGCCGGTCACGCAGACCATCTTGCCCAGCGGGAAATCCACAGTAATGTCCTGCAGGTTGTTCTCGTGGGCTTTGACCACCCGCAGGAACTTGCCGTTGCCGGGACGGCGGGTCTCAGGCACTTCCACATACTTTCGGCCCGAAAGATACGCGCCGGTGATGCTGCGCTTGACCTTGCAGATGTCTGCCACGCTGCCCGCAGCCACGATCTCGCCACCGTGCACACCGGCACCGGGGCCGACATCCACAATATAGTCAGCCTGGCGCATGGTATCCTCGTCGTGTTCGACTACGATCAAGGTGTTGCCCAGGTCGCGCAGGCGCTTCATGGTGGCGATCAGTTTATCATTGTCGCGCTGGTGCAGGCCGATGCTCGGCTCGTCCAGCACGTACAGCACGCCGGTCAGCGCGCTGCCGATCTGGGTGGCCAGGCGGATACGCTGGCTCTCACCGCCAGACAGGGATGCCGCGCCGCGGGACAGAGTCAGATAGCCCAAACCTACGCTCTGTAAAAAGCCCAGACGTTCGCGCACTTCTTTAAAAATCGGCGCACCGATCATCTCATCCTTTGCGCTGACCTTGGCGTTCTCGATGAACTTCAATTCCTCGGTCACGCTCTTATCACAGAAATCGGCAATGTTGATGCCGCCGACCGTGACGGCCAGGCTGGTGGGCTTTAAGCGGCGGCCATGGCAGGCAGGGCACTCCTCGCTGGACATGACCAGGGCAATCTCCTCTTTGACCCACTCGCTGTTGGTCTCACGGAAGCGGCGCTCCAGGTTGGGGACCAGGCCTTCGAACTGGTTGTAGTAGGTGCCGGAGCCAAACATGCTCTCGCGCTGCATCTCAATGCGCTCATCGCCGGTGCCGTACAGTAGGGCATGCAGGGCTTCTTTGCTGAAATCCTTGATGGGAGTATCCAGCGTAAAGCCGTAGCGCTTGCCCAGGGCCTTGTAGGTCATCTCGGAGATGGAACCCTCGGCATAGTACCAGCCGCTGGCTTTGATGGCGCTTTCGCGGATGGATTTGCGCTTGTCCGGGATGACGCGGGCAGGGTCGACCTTCATAAAGGTGCCAAGGCCCGTACATTTCTCGCAGGCACCAAAGGGGTTGTTGAAACTGAACATGCGGGGCGTCAGTTCTTCCACCGAGATGCCGTGCTCCGGGCAGGCATAGCTCTGGCTGAACATCATCGGCTCGCCGCCGATGACATCGATAACGACCAGGCCGTTTGCCTGGGCCAGGGCGGTCTCAATGGAATCTGCCAGACGGCCGCGCACTGTATCGCTGATGACCAGGCGGTCGACCACGATCTCCACGGTATGCTTGATGTTCTTTTCGAGGTTGATCTCCTCGCTCAGATCGTACATGTTGCCGTCAATGCGCACACGTACAAAACCGGCGCGGCGGGCGGCGTCCAGCTCCTTGGCCTGGGTGCCTTTGCGGGCACGGACTACGGGGGCCAGCACCTGGAAGCGGGTGCGCTCCGGCAGCTTCATCACCTCGTCGACCATCTCATCAATAGACTGCTGGGTGATCTCCCGCCCGCAGATCGGGCAGTGAGGCACGCCAATGCGAGCATACATCAGGCGCAGGTAGTCGTAAATTTCGGTCACGGTGCCCACGGTGGAACGTGGGTTGTGGCTGGTGGTCTTCTGGTCGATGGAGATGGCAGGCGAAAGGCCGGTAATCTCGTCTACATCGGGCTTTTCCATCTGGCCCAGGAACTGGCGGGCGTAACTGGAAAGGCTTTCCATATAGCGGCGCTGGCCGTCGGCGTAGATGGTGTCAAAGGCGAGGCTGGACTTGCCGGAGCCGGAAAGTCCTGTCATGACGATCAGCTTATTGCGGGGCAGCGTCAGGTCGACGTTTTTCAGGTTATGCTCCCGCGCGCCCTTGATGACGATGCGGTTGTTGGGGTCGATTTGAATTTTCGATCGGCGCTTTGTCTCTTTCACTTCGGTGCTCAACTTTTGTATTTCCCTCTTCCCTTGCGCTTTTTGGCAGTCGCCTTGCGCTCACTGGTATCGGCTGCGGTAGGGTCTTCCCCGCGCTCCAGCCGGGCAATCTCGTCGCGCAGCTGGGCTGCCAGCTCAAACTGCAGCAGGCGCGCGGCTTCTTTCATCTCTTTGGTCAGGCGTTCAATCGTCTGCTGGCGTTCCACGCGGCTCATACGGTGCTGGCGCATGCGCTTGTTTTCCTCGCTCATGCTGATCTCCAGCCCGCCGCCGATGGCCTTGACGATGGTCTTGGGGGTGATGCCATGCTCTTTGTTATAGGCGTCCTGGATGGCACGGCGGCGCTCGGTCTCCATGATGGCGCGCTCCATGCTGGGGGTCACTTCATCAGCGTACATCAGCACTACGCCGTTGGCATTGCGGGCTGCGCGGCCAATGGTCTGGATAAGGCTTGTCTCACTGCGAAGGAAGCCCTCTTTGTCGGCATCCAGGATGGCAATCAGCGAAACTTCCGGCAGGTCGAGACCCTCACGCAGCAGATTGATGCCCACAATGACATCAATGGCGCCCACGCGCAGGTCTTTGATAATTTCCATGCGCTCAAAGGTGTCGACCTCGTGGTGCATGTACTTGGTCTTGACGCCGTGATCTTCTAAATAATCTGTCAGGTCCTCGGCCATCTTGACGGTCAGGGTCGTGACGAGGGCGCGTTCGCCGCGGTCAATACGCACACGTATTTCACCCAGCAGGTCTTCAATCTGACCTTCCACCGGGCGCACCATGATGACGGGGTCCAGCAGGCCGGTGGGACGGATGACCTGCTCGGCCACGCGGCTGGAGTGTTCCCGCTCATAATCGCCGGGGGTGGCCGAAACAAAGATTTTCTGGTGGACTTTCTGCTCAAATTCCTCAAATTTCAACGGGCGGTTGTCAAAGGCGGATGGCAGGCGGAAGCCGTATTCCACCAGCGTCTTCTTGCGGCTGTAGTCGCCGCCGAACATACCGCGGATCTGGGGCAGCATGACATGGCTCTCGTCCACCATCAAAAGGAAATCATCCGGAAAATAATCCAGCAGCGTGGTGGGCGTGGAGCCGGGGGCGCGGCCCGACAGCACAGCCGAGTAGTTCTCGATACCCTTGCACATGCCGACTTCCTGCAGCATTTCCATATCGTAGTTGGTGCGCTGCTGGATGCGTTGGGCTTCCAGCAGTTTGCCTTCCTCGGTGAATTTCTTCACCTGCTGCTCCATCTCGACGGCAATCTTGGCAAGGCCTTCTTTCATCTTTTCCGGTCCAACGATATAATGGCTGGCCGGGAAGATAGCGACATGGCGCACCACGTTCTTGTGCTCGCCGGTCAGCGGGTCAAACTCAATGATACGGTCAATCTCATCACCGAAAAACTCTACCCGGATGGCAAATTCATCGTTGTAGGCCAGGTGGATGTCCACTGTGTCACCTTTGACACGGAACTTGTTGCGGATAAAGTTCATGTCGTTGCGCTCATATTGCAGTTTGACCAGGCGGCTGCAAAGTTCGTCCCGCTCCATCTGCATGCCGGGACGCAGGCTGATAACCATGCTGCGGTAATCGATAGGGTCGCCCAGGGAGTAGATGCAGGAAACACTGGCAACGATGATGACGTTGCGCCGCTCTGACAAGGCCGCCGTGGCCGAGTGGCGCAGACGGTCGATCTCATCGTTGATGGCGCTGTCCTTTTCAATATAGGTATCAGTGGACGGGATATAGGCTTCGGGCTGGTAGTAGTCGTAGTAGGATACGAAATATTCTACAGCATCGTCTGGGAAAAAACTGCGCATCTCGGTGCAGATCTGGCTGGCCAGCGTTTTGTTGGGCTCCAGGATCAGCGTGGGGCGATTGCACCGGGCAATGATATTAGCCATGGTAAAGGTTTTGCCGGAACCGGTAACGCCCAGCAAGGTCTGGGCATCGTCCCCCTCATTGATGCCCTGTACCAGGGCGTCGATGGCCTGGGGCTGGTCACCGGTCGGCTGGAATAGTGCCTTTAGGTGAAACACATCATCCATAAAAGTTTCCTTTCAACACAACAATTGGTTGTAAGCTGATTATATCACAACTGAAAAGTAATGTAAAGTCTTTTGGTAGGTATTTTGTGCACTCGGCGGCCAAAAATATACCCTGCCGCGGCATAAGGCGGCAGGGCGAAACGGCAGCTTAAAAATCCGTACTGGCGGCGTTTAAAATGCCGGGGTGGGCGCTGATGTCCGGCAAACGGCCGCGGTCTGCCATCGAGCAGGCGTTCTCCCCTGCCACGATGATGTGGTCCAAAATAGAGATGCCCGCCGGGGCCAGCAGCTGCATAATTTTCAGCGTGGTCAGCTGGTCGGTGGCACTGGGCAGGGCCGGCCCGGTGGGATGGTTGTGGGCCAGGATGGCGGTGGAGGCGTTGGAGCGTAGCACATCCCGCAGCAGCTTGCGGGTATCGATGCTGACGTGGTTCGGCACACCCTCGGCGGCTTTCAGGTCGTAGAGCGGATGGCAGGAATCGTCCATCAAAATGATGTACAGCACTTCGTTTTGCAGGCCGAGGAACAGCGGCTTGATGTACTCAATAGCGTTGGCAGTGGTGTCCAATGTAGCCTGCTTTTTCCGCTTTTTCACGGCATAATAGCGGCCAAACTCCATAATGTCGGAGATCAGCTGGGCGCTACGCGGGCCGACGCCCTTCACCTGCATCAGCTCTTGCGGCGTGGCTTCCATCACGCGGCAAAAGCTGCCAAAATGGTCGATCAGCCGGTGCGCCAGGGGATTCGTATCCTGGCGCGGAATGGCCAGGTACAGCATATATTCCAGCACTTCGTGTTCGGCCAGGCTTTCCATGCCGTTGTGCGCCACACGCTCCTGCATGCGGGCACGATGATTTTCGTGAATAGGCCGCTCTTTGCCGTCTGCCATGGTTCCACATCCTTTTTGCCACTTTACGTTTTCCTGATTTCATTATATACTGAAAGAAAGATTTTGCAAAGAGATAAGTGAGGGTTCCATGAAAAGTTTTACCGCCGGTGCCAACGAGAATGACGTCCGCCTGAGCCGCTTTGTGGAGGGCGTGACCAAAGATATGCCCCGCAGCATGATGTACAAGGCGTTTCGCAACAAGCGCATCAAGGTCAACGGCAAACGGGCCGAGCCGGACACCCGCCTGAAAACGGGCGATTTGATCGAGATGTACATCAACGATGAGTTCTTCCCGCCCGAGGGCGTCAAGCCCAAGGCCACGCCGCCACGTCGCCAGCCGCCGGTGACGGTCATCTACGAGGACGCCAACTTTGCGGTGCTGTACAAACCGGCGCACCTGCTGTGCCACAGCGACCGCACCGGCGATGCTAACCTGGTGGACGCCTTTGCCGCCTACCTGGAGGCCAAGGGCGAGTACGATCCCCACGCCGAGCAGCGCTTTGCCCCGGCCCTGTGCAACCGGCTGGACCGCGGAACCGAGGGCCTGGTGCTGGCGGCCAAAAGCTACACCGCCCTGCGGGACCTAAACGCCATCATCCGTGACGACCTGATGAAAAAAGAGTACCTGACCATCACGGTAGGTGCCCCGCCCGCCGGGCGGCATATCGCCTGGCTGCAGCACAGCGAGAAGAACAACAAGGTACGCATCCACGCCCGCCAGTGCGAGGGCTATAAGCAGATCATTACCGATGTAACGGTCATCCGCCAGAACGGCCCCTTTGCCCTATGCCGCATCGGACTGATCACCGGCCGCACCCACCAGATCCGCGCCCACCTGGCCTACCTGGGTCACCCGGTGCTGGGCGACATCAAGTACGGCAACCGCAAGATGAACGAGCGCACCGGCCTGAAGACCCAGGCCCTCTGCGCCCAGCGGCTTACCTTTGGCCGCATCCCGGAGGAAAACACCCTGCACTACCTCTCCGGCCGCGTCATCAAGCTGGACGACCCGGCCATTGTAAAGAAGTTTGATGCACTGACTAAGACTGCCCCGCACAAAACGGAAGAATAAAACAACAATACAAGACCCATGCCGAGCCTGCGATTGCAGCGGCATGGGTCTTGCTTTTTCTATATTTTATTGTTCAGCATCGGGCACGGCGGCTTTGGCGGCCTCAGCGCGCAAGGCTTCCTCCTGGCGGTCAAAACGCTCCAGGAAGGAATGCTCCACACCCTCGGTCTTATAACCGGGCATGGTGTCCAGTGCGACGGAATGAATGCTGCGGAAGATGCTGTTCTCGATGTTGGGGTTGTCCCGCATCAGGCGGCGCAGCAGAACCTTGACCTCCTGCCGCTTGGAGCCGCCGCCACCGTTATCGCAGATGGTGCAGGCCTCGGTAAAGCGGCAGGCGCACTGGATGAATTCCAGGTCGTTGTAGCGCCGCCAGGCGATGATGTCATCCTCGCGGATGCAGTACATCGGGCGGATCAGCGTCATGCCCGGGAAGTTCGTGCTGTGCAGCTTCGGCGGCATGGCCTGCAGCTGGGAGCCGTAGAACATGCTCATGACTGTCGTCTCGATGACATCATTAAAATGATGTCCCAGCGCGATTTTGTTGCAGCCAAGCTCCTGCGCTTTCTTGTACAGGTGGCCGCGGCGCATGCGGGCGCAGAGGTAGCAGGGCGACTTCTCGCTGTTGTTGGCAACATCAAAAATGTTGGTTTCAAACACGGTGATGGGCAGGTGCAGCAGCGCGGCGTTGCTCTCGATCTTCTGACGGTTGATCTCGTTATAGCCGGGATCCATCACCAGATAGACCAGCTCAAAGGGCACCTCGCTGTGGCGCTGCAATTCCTGCAGCAGCTTTGCCATCAGCATGGAATCCTTGCCGCCGGAGATGCAGACGGCGATCTTGTCCCCTGCCTGGATCAGCTCGTACCGTTTGACGGCCACGATAAACGGCGTCCACAGCTGTTTACGAAACTTTTTGATGATGCTGCGCTCGATTTTCTGATAAGTTTCCAGTTGACGTTCCAAAATCAGTTCTCCTTCTGTAACAGCTGGTGGTAGCAGGTATCAAAGGCGGCCAGGAAGCCGTCAATTTCTTCGTCGGTGGTAAGGTGGCTCAGGCTGATGCGCCACGAGGACAGCGCGTTGCGGCGGTCACGGCTGACAGCAAACACGGCCTTGGAAGGCATGCCGTCCGACGAGCAGGCCGATTTGACCGAGACGCAGATGCCCTGCTCACTGAGGGCCTGCTGAAAGCGGGTAGCCTTTATGCCGTTGACACTGACATTGAGGATATGCGGCACCGCACCCGCCGGGCTGTTGAAGCACACCTCGGGGTACGCCTGCAATGCGGCTGCAAGGCGATCATGCAGGTGTTGTACGTGGGCGATGCGCTGGGGCTGTTCGGCCAGGGCTTTCGTCAGCGAAGCTTCCAGCGCGGCGGCCAGGCCCAGCGTGGGTGTACCGCTGCGGTAAATGGTTGTGCTGGCACCGCCGGAGATCTGCGGCTCAATAACCAGCCCCCGGCGCTTGTACAGTGCGCCGATGCCGTTGGGACCGTAGAATTTGTGGGCGGTAAAGCTCATGGTGTCCACGCCGTAAAACCAGAGGTCCGTTTTACCCACAGCCTGGGTGGCATCCACATGCAGGCGGCAATCCGGGTACTGCTTGACGATCTCGGCAATCTCTTTGACAGGCTGCACGGTGCCGATCTCGCTGTCCACGGCACAGACGGCGACAAGAATCGTATCCTTGCGCAGCAGTTCCCGCAGTTGGGCAAGGTCTGCTTTGCCGTCGCGGTTCACGTTCAGCAGGTCGATCTCGTACCCCTGCTGCTGCAAAACGGAGAGCGACGCCCCCACCGAGGAGTGTTCCAGCTGGGTGGAGATGATATGCTTGCCGATGTGCCGCGATGCCTGGGCGATGCCCTTGAGGGCCAGGTTGTTGGCCTCGCTGGCGCCGGAGGTGTAGATGATCTCGGCGGGCTGCACGCCCAGCTGGCTGGCGATGGACTCGGTCACGCGGGCCATTTCGGCCCGGGCGGCCTGCCCGGCGCAGTGGGTGGAGTTGGGGTTGGCGATATACGCCAGCTCGGTCTTGCAGTAAATATCCAGCACGGCCGGGTCGACCGGTGTGTTGGCGGAATAATCTAAGTAGATCATGGATGTCAGCTTGCCTCATTTCATGGCGGCGGGGCACTTCCCCGGGAAAAAGTATATACCAAATTATTATAGCACAAACACCTATTGCGTCAATAGGTTAAAAAGTGGGCCGGGCCGTCTTGACAAAATAAAAAAACTGTGGTATCATGCAAAAACCTAAAACAGGTGTGGATTTTTACAGTAGTCTATACTATTTTTCGCCACACAATGGGTTGGCTGGAATGTCGACCCATTGTGTGGCTTTTTGCTGTGTCTGGGAGGTACACTATGAATGATACGTTTATGAAGGAAAAACCGATCTTTCCCCTGCTGGTCAGCATGGCGCTGCCCATGGTCATCTCGATGCTGGTCAACGCGCTGTACAACATCGTGGACAGCCTGTTCGTGGCCCAGATCAGTGAGGATGCCATGACGGCGCTGTCGCTGGTCTACCCGGTGCAGAATCTTATCAACGCCATTGCCATCGGCTTTGGCGTGGGCATCAATGCGCAGATTGCCCTGCACCTGGGCGCGGGTGAGCATAAAAAGGCGAATATGGCTGCCACCCATGGCCTGATGCTCTCGCTGCTGCACGGTGTGGTCATCACGGTGGTCAGCATCCTGATCATGCCGACCTTCCTGCGGATGTTCACCAGCGACGAAACGGTCATCCGGATGGGCGTGACCTACTCGCGCATCGCGTTCCTGTTCTCCACGGTCATTATGGCCACCCTGGCGTTTGAGAAGATCTTCCAGGCGGTGGGCCGCATGCGCGTTACGATGGTGGGCCTGATGGCAGGCTCTGTCTGCAATATCATCCTGGACCCGATGCTGATCTTCGGCATCGGCCCGTTCCCGAAAATGGGGATTGCAGGCGCAGCGCTGGCCACCGGCATCGGCCAGATTTTGACGCTGACCATCTATTTGTTCCTGTACAATACTACGGAGATCAGTGTGCGGGTGTGCCGCGACTGCATGACGCTGAACCGCAAAATGGATGTAAGCCTGTATGCCGTCGGCATCCCGGCCATTCTCAATCTGGCGCTCCCCTCGCTGCTGGTGTCGTTCCTCAATTCCATTCTGGCGGCGTATTCGCAGGTCTACGTGGTGGTGCTGGGCATCTATTATAAATTGCAGACCTTCCTGTACCTGCCTGCCAACGGCATTGTGCAGGGCATGCGCCCCATCATCGGCTACAACTACGGCGCGGGCGAGGATGCCCGCGTAAAGAAAATTTACAACCTGACCCTGGCCATGACGGGAACCATCATGGCGGGCGGCACGGTACTGTGCCTGGTGTTTGCCGGCCCGCTGATGAATGTGTTCAGCTCCAACCCGGAGACGATCGCCGCGGGCCAGACCGCACTGCGCATTATCTGCGCGGGCTTTATCGTATCTTCCCTTACCGTGACCGGCTCCGGCGCACTGGAGGGTCTGGGCAAAGGCACCGAGTCGCTCATCATCTCGCTGGTGCGCTACATCATCGCCATGATGCCCATTGCCTGGGTGCTGTGCCGCCTGCTTGGCCCCACGGGCGTCTGGCATGCGTTCTGGATCACCGAAGCCATCACGGCCGGTATCTCTGTCCTCGTCTACCGCAAGGCCGTCAAACGGCCGCAATAAGGTCTTATGATGCAAAAGCCCCGCAGCCAGAACGGATTCCGGCTGTGGGGCTTTGTTGTGATACTCAGGGGGGCGCAAATCATGCCGTAGCCGTAGCGGCTGTCGCCAAAGTCGCGCTTGTTGACAAGCTTTACGCCCAGGTGGCAGTACTTATGAACACCGAGCGAGAAACCTACGCCAATGGCGTTACCATGGCTGGGACGTCACAGGTAATCTTGTCTACTGCCTAGCTGCCCCTGCTTAAAATAAAACAGGTCACGATCCGTGCGTACACATTGGCTCGTGACCTGTTTGCATCGTACTGATTTAGTATAACATTTTATGTGGGGGGTTGCAAGGGATTGCTAAAAGTGATTGGACGATATGTATATGGGTATTTATATCAGTGTCCTTTCGGTCAATTATAGCTTTATTACCAAAGGCAGTTACTTGATTTTTCACTATATCATTCAATCCGAATCGTTTTTCCTTCTCCGCAGGACTAAGGAGTTGTCTTGCCCAAGCCAACCAATAACAAATCGCACCATGCAATAACTACATGGTGCGATTTGTACGCCATCAAAGTACCAACTACATATTAGTTGTACTTATCTTCCGTAATCGTCTGTTCCTGCTGTGCCGGCTTAGAATACGTAGCAGCCTTATCGCTACCATTAGCTGCAGTATATTCAACATGCCAAGTGGTGTTTTCATATTTAAGCGAAGTAACCTTACCAGCTTCAGAAACAGTTGCTTCCCAATAGCCAGAGACTTCAGCTAACTTGCGAATTTCTGCATCTGCGGTCTTAAGGTCAGTAGAAGTAACCTTGCCCTTTTCACCATAAAGAGTGGTAGACTGCGTCTGAACAGCCATAACAGCCATACGGCACTCAGCGATGACCTTCTCCTGATTGGCCTTATCAATGTAGCCAGTCAGAGCGGGGATCAGCAGGGCAGCCAGGATGGCCAGGATGACCAGAACCACGATCAACTCGACCAGGGTAAAACCTTTGCGGTCCTTGAGTTTACGAATTTTTTCGAACATAATTTAGACTCCTCCTAAATTTAATCGGGGACGCACTCCATCCCCTGTTGGCGCATAATATTGTAACATATAAATTTCGATTTTCAACTGCCACGATCGAATTTCGCAAGAAATGCACGGTATTTGTCGAATTATAAGCTGTTTTGTCACTTTTGGGTCGTTTTTCTCTTCCTATTAATCTTTTTTGCGCATAATATTGCCGATAGGAAAGATGATGTCCGTTAGAAAACCGTTAGAACTGCATAACACTGCACCAAGGAAAATATAAATAAAAAACGCCAAACCCTTTCGGATTTGACGTTCTTTCGCTGACGCACAGCCAACTGTTTGGTCCGAGTGGCGAGAGTCGAACTCACGGCCTCTTGAACCCCATTCAAGCGCGCTACCAAACTGCGCTACACCCGGTCGAACTGGGCTGTCTCGAATCAGCTTGTTCATTATAGCTGACTATAGGAGAAATGTCAACACTTTTTTTGAAAAAAATTCAAAAAAAGTGAACTTTTCAAAAAAACATCGCCGCCAGGTCGTTTTCTGGCGGCGGTATTTTGGCTGTATCAGGATAGATTCTGCCGCGAGGCCACACTGCTGCGCACCAGGGCGCGCTTCAGGCGGGCTTCGGCCAGTTCCAATTCGCGGGTATCCACGTTTTTCTGGGCAAGGATCGCCTCGGCGCGGGCTTTGCTGCGCTCGGCACGCTCTTTATCGATGGCATCGGCCCATTCAAAGGTGGTGGCCAGCAGGCGGCATTCGCCGCCGATCATGCTGAGCATGCCGCCCATACAGGCGGCCCGGCGGATGGTGCCGTCCTCCAGCGTAATGTGGGCCTCCCCCATGCCGAGGGCCGTGCAGTAATCGATATGCTTTGCCAACAGCTGGATCTGCCCGTTGATGGTGCGGCAGGAAACGGCCGAGACGCTGCCGTCAAAGGCAACGCCGTCCGGTGTAAGGATCTTCAGCGGGAAAACTGCCATCTGCCCGCCCCCTTACTGCTGTTTGGCCTTTGCCAGAACATCATCGATGGTGCCGGCAAACAGGAAGCAGCTTTCGGGAATGGAATCACATTCGCCGTTCAGAATCATCTTAAAGCCGCGCAGGGTCTCTTTCAGCGGCACGTACTGGCCGGGCATGCCGGTGAACTGCTCCGCAACATGGAAAGACTGGGACAGGAAGCGCTGCACTTTACGGGCGCGGCTGACCGTGATCTTATCCTCTTCCGACAGTTCGTCCATACCCATGATGGCGATGATGTCCTGCAGGTCCTTGTAGCGCTGCAAAACCTGCTGTACGGCGCGGGCAACCTCGTAGTGCTCCTGGCCTACAACTTCCGGCGACAGGATACGGGAGGTGGAATCCAGCGGGTCGACAGCGGGATAGATGCCCTGGGAGGCGATGTCACGGCTCAGAACCGTGGTGGCATCCAGGTGGGTGAAGGTCGTGGCAGGGGCCGGGTCGGTCAGGTCGTCTGCAGGCACGTAGACAGCCTGTACGGAGGTGATAGAGCCCTTGCGGGTGGAAGTGATACGCTCCTGTAAAGCGCCCATCTCGGTGGCCAGCGTGGGCTGGTAGCCGACGGCGGAGGGCATACGGCCCAGAAGAGCCGAGACCTCAGAACCGGCCTGGGTGAAACGGAAGATGTTATCAATGAAGAGCAGCACATCCTGATGCTTGACGTCACGGAAATACTCCGCCATCGTCAGGCCGGACAGGGCTACACGCATACGGGCTCCTGGCGGCTCGTTCATCTGGCCGTAGACCAGTGCTGTTTTGCTGAGAACGCCGCTCTCGCGCATTTCGCCGTACAAGTCGTTGCCCTCACGGGTACGCTCACCAACGCCGGTAAAGACAGAGTAGCCGTTGTGGGCAGTAGCAATGTTGTAGATCAACTCCTGGATCAGAACAGTTTTGCCGACACCGGCACCGCCGAACAGACCAATCTTGCCACCCTTGGCATAGGGGCAGATCAGGTCAACGACCTTGATGCCGGTCTCCAGAATTTCGGTGGAGGATTCCTGTTCGTCAAAGGCGGGGGCGGCGCGGTGGATAGGCCAATGCTCTACGTTTTCGGGCGCGGACTGCTCATCGACAGGCTCACCCAGCAGATTGAACACGCGGCCCAGGCAGGCATCGCCTACCGGTACGTTGATGGGGCCGCCGGTGTCGACGGCGTCGACACCGCGGACCAGGCCGTCCGTGGCGGCCATGGCGATGCAGCGGGCTACGTTATCACCGATATGCTGCGCCACTTCGACGACTAGCTTTTTGCCGTGATTGTCAAGTTCTACCGCATTCAGCAGGGCGGGCAACTCGCCGTCCTTGAAGCGGATGTCCAGGACCGGGCCGGTGATCTGCACCACCTTTCCGATGTGTTTTTCTGGCATAGCACACACTCCTTTGTGGGCTTTTTAAGATTCTGCGTCGGCACCGGCTACGATCTCGGTGATCTCCTGGGTAATGGCAGCCTGGCGGGCGCGGTTATAGTACAGGTTCAGATGTTCGATCATCTCACCGGCATTCTTGGTGGCGGCATCCATCGAGGTACGGCGGGCACCCTGCTCACTGGCAACACTCTCGCACAAGGCACCGTAGACGACACCGGCCAGATATTCCGGGATGATGGCGTCAAACACAGCAGTGCTGTCCGGCTCATAGAGCATCAGGCTTTCACGCTCCTGCCCCGGCTTGGGGCGCGGTGCATCGAAAGGCAGGACCGGCAGGATGGAAGCCGTCTGGGTCAGCATGGAGACAAACTGGGTGAACGCGATGCGGATCTCATCAAACTCCCCTGCCAAGAATTTCTGGCAGACAAGGCGCGAGATCTCGAAGCAATCGCTGACAGAGATGTCCCCCGCCACCGCAAACGAGGTGGTTAAGATCGAGGCATTATGGCGCTCGAAATATTCGACCGCCTTTTTACCGATGGGCAATACGCAATAACCCTGCTCCGGGGCATCGGCGGCATCTGCCTCCACCGCTTTAAGAATGTTGGCGTTGTAACCGCCAGCCAGGCCGCGGTCGCCGGCAATTACGATATACAGGCGGCGGTGAGTCTCGCGCTTGGCAAGATACGGGCTGCTGAATTCAGAATCCGCAGCGGCAATATCAAACAGGGTGGTGTACAGCGTCTCAAAGTAGGGGCGGCTATGTTCTACCCGCTCCTTCGCGCGGCGCAGCTTGCTGGAAGCAACCAGCTCCATCGCCTTGGTAATTTGCATGGTGCTTTCGACACTTTTAATGCGAAGCTTGATCTCTTTCATCGAGCCAGCCATCGGCAGCACCCCCTTTGCAGTTTATTTTTCTTTAGTAAATTGTTCGGTATAAGCGGCGAGTACCTGTTTCAGTGCTTCCTCGGTATCGGGCTTCAGGTCGCCAGTGGTACGGATGGTCTCCATCACGTCGTTGGCGGCGGCATTGTCGTCCAAATACCGGTACAAGCCCTGCTCGTAGGCACCAATGTCGGCCACGGCAATATCCTTCAGATAGCCGTGGATGGTGGCGTACAGGATGGCAACCTGCTTCTCCACAGGCACGGGGCTGTTGCGGTCCTGCTTGAGGATCTCCACAATGCGCTCGCCCTGGGCCAGACGGGCCTTGGTATCGGCGTCCAGGTCAGAGCCGAACTGGGCAAAGCCTTGCAGCTCGCGATACTGGGAGTAGATCAATTTCAGCGTACCGGCAACTTTCTTCATCGCCTTGATCTGAGCATTGCCGCCGACACGGGAAACCGAAATGCCGGGGTTGACGGCAGGACGGATACCGGCGTGGAACAGCTCAGTCTCCAGGAAGATCTGGCCGTCGGTGATGGAGATAACGTTGGTCGGGATATAGGCCGAAACATCACCTGCCTGGGTCTCGATGATGGGCAGCGCGGTCAGAGAACCGCCGCCTTTCTCGTCGCTCAACTTGGCGGCACGCTCCAGCAGACGGCTGTGCAGATAGAAGACATCGCCGGGGTAAGCTTCACGTCCCGGCGGACGGCGGATCAGCAGCGACAGGGCACGGTAAGCAACAGCGTGCTTGGACAGGTCATCATAGATGATGAGGACATGCTTGCCCTTCTGCATGAAGTACTCGCCCATGGCGCAGCCTGCGTAGGGGGCGATATACTGCAGCGGAGACAGCTCCGAAGCTGTGGCGCAAACAACGGTCGTGTAGGCCATGGCGCCGTTCTTCTCGAGATTTTCCACGAGAGAAGCGACGGTGGAGCGCTTTTGGCCGATGGCAACATAGATGCACAGAACGTCCTTGCCCTTCTGGTTGATGATGGTATCTGTGGCAATGACGGTCTTGCCGGTCTGGCGGTCGCCGATGATCAGCTCACGCTGGCCGCGGCCGATGGGGATCATCGAGTCGATGGCCTTGATGCCGGTCTGCAGCGGTTGCTTGACAGGCTGGCGGTCCAGGATGCCGGGAGCCGGGGATTCGATAGCACGGTAATCGGCAGCTTCGATGGGGCCTTTGCCGTCGATGGGCTGACCCAGGGCGTTGACAACACGCCCAATCATCCCTTCACCGACAGGGACAGAAACGACCTTGCCGGTGCGGTGGATGCTGCTGCCTTCCTTGATCCCGCTGTCATCGCCCAGCAGAACGATGGAAACGCTGTTTTCTTCCAGGTTTTGGGCCATGCCGTAGGCGCCGCTCTCAAACTGGACCAGCTCACCGGCCATGCAGTTGTCCAGGCCGGCGGCACGGGCAATACCGTCGCCGACCATTGTGACAGTGCCGGTCTCGCTCTGCTCGATCGCATTCTGGTAATATTTGATCTGGGAGCGGATGATGCGGGAGATTTGTTCGGGTTTTAGTTGCACTGTTAGGTTCACCACACAATCTGTAAAATGAGGTGCTTTTACATCTTAATTAAAGTACGACGCTGCCGATGCTGTCGCGCAGACGTTCCAGGCGGCGCTGTACTGTGCCGTCCAGACGGGTGCCGTTCAGGTCCAGGCGCAGGCCGCCCAAAATCGAAGGATCGACCTTGGCGGTCAGGCGTACCGTTTTGCCGGTCATCTCCTGCAGTTTGGCAAGCAGCTTCTCGCGGGAGGTGTCGTTCAGCGGTACGGCGGACACAACGGTTACTTCGATAATGCCATGGTCGGCATTGTAGCGGTCGCGGTAGGCGCGGACACAGCCGGGCAGTTCTGCCAGCAGGTTTTCCTCGCACAGCAGCTTTAAAAAATTTACCAGGTATGGGTGCGCTTCGGCAAAAGCCTTGTCAAGAAGCGCGCAGCGTTCTTTCTTCGGTACGCCGGGGGCGGAAAGAAGGCGCAGGTAGGCAGGCTCCTGGTTAAAGCAATCCAGGGCCACATCCAGCTCCGCCAACAGCTGATCAGTCAGCTGCTCTTCTGCCGCCAGATCGTACAGGCTGCCGCCGTAGTGTTTGGCAAGTTCGGTCACGAGGCATCCCCCACATTCCGAATAAATTCATCGATCAGGGCCTGATGATCGGCTTCGTTGATCTCGCGTTCGACCACCTTGCCGGCGATCTCCACGGCCATGCCGCCAATCTCGTTCTTCAGGTCGTTCACAGCCTTCTTGCGCTCCTGCGCAATATCGGCCTCGGCTGCCGCACGGATGGACGCGGCCTCGCTGCGGGCTTCGTTGAGGATGTCCTCTTCCCGCTTCTGGGCACGCATGGTGGCATCCCGCAGCAGCGAATCGCGCTCGTCCTTGATGCTTTGCAGATGAGCCTGATACTCCTGCTCCAGGGCAGCCGCCTTTTGCTTGGCAGCATCCGCGTCGGCGTACATCGTATCAATTTCCTGCTGGCGGTCGTCGATCATCTTTTTGACCGGCTTGAACAGGAAATGTTTCAGCACGGAAAAAGTGATGAGCATATTGCAGAAGGTGAACAGCGCAGTCCATGGGTTGACGCCGACAAAACTTTCAAAGCCTGTCATGGGTCGTCCCCTCCTTTCGTGTCAGACCTTCTTAGAAAATGAACAGCAGAACCAGTGCAACGACCAGAGAGTAGATACCGGTCGACTCGGTGATGGCGCAGCCCAGGATCATGTTGGTACGCAGGGTGTTGGCCATTTCGGGCTGGCGGGCCATGCCTTCCAGCGCTTTGCCAACGGCGTTGCCCTCACCAAGTGCGGGGCCGATAGCGCCGATACCCATGCAGAGACCTGCACCGATCGCGCAGGCGGCTTTGATGATTGCTGTTTCCATAGAAGTTTCCTCCTGTTATAAAAATTTGTCTTTTGGTTTATACTTCTTCCGGCGGCGGGCAGGCATTGCCGATGTAAACCATCGTCAGCAGGCTGAAAACCAAGGCCTGAACACCACCAGAGAATACATCAAAATAAAGGCTGAGGATGCCGGGAATACCGACTTCCAGATACGGCACGCCGGTCAAGCTTAAAATGCCCAGCAGGCCGGTCACGGAAAACACGATGCCAAAAATATTTTTGGCCATCTTTTGGTTTTTGATGCCCAGCACCAGCAAAATGATGCCCAGCACCAGCACCACAGCACCGGCGATAAAGCTTTTGCCCACCAGCCCCAGCACCATGGCCGAGCAGGCCGCCAGCGCGGAGTAGAGCAGACTTGTCAGCACGCCGCCGCCGGCAATGTTGCCAAAGTGACGGAACGCCATCGAGACGGGCTGTGCGATCTCGGAGATAATATTCATTGGGGTCATGACAGCGACGGGCTCGGTAAAGCCTTTCAGCCAGCCAAGGAAGCCGTTCTGCTTGATGGAGCAGCCCCAGCAAATCACGCTGGTCATCAGCGCCCAGGTGACGGTGGTGGAAAGATCCGCCGTGGCCGAGCGCAGGATGCCGGTCATGCCGATGAGTGTACCAAACAGCGACGACAGGAACAGTGCGCCGATATAGGGTGTCCAGTAAGCGTTGTGCTTGCCCATGGTGTCCTCGACCATGCCGTAGAGCATTGAAACACCTTTCTCCACTAACACCTGGCGGCGGCCGGGCCGCTTTTGCAGGTTGCGTCCCAGTACAATGCCTGCGATGCAAAGGATCAGCATAACCGCAAACGAGGATGCCGCGGTCTGCGTGATGGGGATGCCGCCCAGGATCGGAATCGTAAAGTAGATCTTAGGGCCATTCATGGTGCAGTATCACCGCCTTTTTTATCATTCCGGAAAAATTCCAGTACTTTGATCGCCACCTGCGCGAACAAAAGCGGCAGCAAGGCGGCGACAGGGTCACAAACTTTAGCACGGAAAAGTACGATATAAATCAGCGCCAGCACCAGCGGGCGCACCACGCTGGATGTCTGGATCTCCAGCTGCGCTTTCTGCGGGCTGCCGCCGTTGGCGGCACGGTCCAGCGCATTGGAAACGGTAATGCTTAAGGATAAAAAGTTGCCTACGGCTAAGATCCAGCCGAAAACGGCCCCCAGCAGGACCAGGCGGTCCAACCGACCCAGCAGCGCGTACACTGCCAGCATAACAGCAATGCAGACCAGCAAGGCGACGGCCAATCCGCCCACCTGCCGCAGTACATCGCGGTTTTTCTGCATGGTAGGAATCACCTCGCAATAGTAAATTTAATGGTTATTAAAGGAAATCGGCGGCGGGGTGCGGGGTGTATCCTCTTTTCCCTCACGGTCGATGCTTTTTAAGTTGCTGCGCAGGCTGCCTACCGAGCCGGCCAATCCCAACAGCAGACCGACCAGCACGACCCAGCCGCCCAGTGCAAATTCGTTCTTGAGCCAGACGGCCCCCAGCAAAAACAACACGGGCGGCAACGCCACAGAAAGCCCGAACTGCGTCAGCCAGACGAGGTGCCGGGTGATCTGGTACAGGTTTTTCATAGCAACCCCCCGTCGTATGCCTTATAATGCCCATAGTATACACCCAAAAAGTTTATTTTTCAACAGTTATTTTTCACGTGTATGATGCAAAATTGTACGTTTTACTCATTTTGGCCGATTTTTGTGCAAAACATGCAAAAAGCGCATAACAAGTTATGCAACCTGTTATGCGCCTGCAATTTATTGCAGTGGTTCGTCGTTTGCCTGCGGCAGATGGATGATGCCCAGTTGTAAAAACACTGGGTAAAGGTAGCTGGCCCCGTAGCAGCCGATCTTCTTGGGGCCGGTGATTGCCTCCCCGGCAGCCTCCCGCGCCTCGATGCGGGCCAGGGCATTGGCAACGGTGGAAATAGTGATGGACTTGTTTTTGCGGTTCACAAACAGCTCCCTGCCGTGGATCAGGTAGTGGAACGGCAGACCTTTGGCGGTGTAAAAGGTCTCCCCTTCGTGGGTTTGCAGCATGGCCCAGACTTCCTGCGGCGTTGGCATGGCATCATCCCCTTTTATAGAAGGATAGCACAGCCTTCGACACGATGCAACAGAAACAGACAAGAAAACCGCCCCTTATCCGCAAAGATAAAGGACGGTTGCTATAAGGTTATTTCTTTTCGCCGAAGCGGTACTCGGTACCGTTTTTCAGACGTTCGATGTTGGAACGGTGCAGCCAGATGACCATGGCGGCCATGATGGCGCAGCATACGGTGCTGAACACGATGGTAGGCAGGTTTGCACCGCAGGCAATCAGGTTAATGAGGGTGCCTACGGGATACAAAGCGGCAATGATGATGCTGCCCAGGGATACGATGCGGGTGATGGCAACTTCGATCAGGAAGATGACCAGCAGCGCGGCACAAACCAGCGGCTCAGTAGCCAAAGCTGCACCGGCACCAACCAGCACGCCCTTGCCGCCCTTGAAGCCGAAGAAGATTGGGCGGCTGTGGCCGATCATGCAGAAGATGGCGGCCAGATACGCACCGCAGACAGGGTCCAGCGGGTTCTGCCAGGCAGCGCCCGTGCCGGAAAGCAGGGCATCGAAAATGAAGCGGCCCAGGTTGACGGCGGCCACGCTTTTGCCAACGTCGCCAATGGTGGTAAACACGGCGGGCAGTTTGCCGTAGGTTCGCAGCACGTTGGTCATGCCAGCGTTGCCGCTGCCGTGGTCGCGCACGTCGTCATTGTACATGACCTTGGAGATCAGCACGCCGAACAGGATGCTGCCCAAGAGATACCCGCCCAGTGCGGTCAGCACGCAGGCCAGAATAATATTTGGCAGCATAATTTACACCTTTCCGGCCTTGGCAGAACCGTCGCCGTGCTCACGGGTAATCATGCGGATGGGTGTGCCGGTCAGGCCAAAGGTCTCACGGATCTGATTTTCCAGATAACGCTGGTATGAGAAATGGAATAGCGCTTTCTGGTTGACGAAGCAGACGAACGTCGGCGGGCGAGTGGAGATCTGGGTGATATAGAACACCTTCAGTCGCTTGCCCTTGTCAGACGGCGGCTGGACCTTGGCGGTGGCACGGGCCAGCATCTCGTTCAAGGCGCCGGTGGGCACGCGGGTGCCGTTCTGGATGTCCACAAAATGGATGGTCTCAAACAGCTTGTCCACGCGCTGACCGGTCTTGGCGCTGATGAACACGATGGGTGCATAGGACATGAAGCTGAAATCCTCTTCCAGTTTTTTGCGCATGGTATCCATGGTGTAGCTGTCCTTCTCGACAGCATCCCACTTGTTGACGGCGATGATGCAGGCCTTGCCCTGCTCGTGGGCGTAACCGGCGACCTTGGAGTCCTGCTCGGTAAAGCCGACAGTGGCGTCGATCATGATGACGCAGACGCGGCTGCGCTCAACGGCGGCCAGGCTGCGCAGGACGCTGTAGCGCTCAACGCCGCTTTCCACCTTGCCCTTTTTGCGCAGGCCGGCGGTATCGGTAAAGACGAACTTGCCGTACTTGTTCTCCACCATTGTGTCGATGGCGTCGCGGGTGGTGCCGGCCTCGTTGGCCACGATCAGGCGGTTCTCGCCCAGGATGTGGTTGATGAGGCTGGATTTGCCCACATTGGGGCGGCCGATGACAGCAACGGTGATGCGGTCGTCGGCATCCTCAGGTTCTTCCTCAAAGTTGAGGTGAGCGCAGACGGCGTCCAGCAGGTCGCCGGTGCCGTGGCCATGCACGCCGGAAACGGGGATCAGCTCGCCCAGGCCCAGGCTGTAGAAATCGTACAGCTCCATAGGCGGCTCGCCGACCTTGTCGCACTTGTTGACAGCCAGCACTACGGGCTTGCCGCTGCGCATCAGCATGCTGGCGACGTCCTGGTCCTGCGGAGTCACACCGGCAGAAAGCTCGGTGACCATGACGATGCAATCTGCGGAATCGATGGCCAGCTGGGCCTGCTCACGCATGTGGGCCAGCAGGCCATCGTCGATGCGGGGCTCGATACCGCCGGTATCCACCAGCAGGAACTTGTGACCGCTCCATTCGCAGTCACAGAAAATACGGTCGCGGGTAACGCCGGGGGTGTCTTCGACAATAGCGAGACGCTGGCCGGTCAGTTTATTGAAAATTGTGGATTTGCCCACGTTGGGGCGGCCCACAATGGCTACGATCGGTTTTGCCATATCAGCTTTCCTCCCTCTTCTCTTTCTTCATAAGTTTCATCTTGCGCTTGTGTGAGCTTAAATACGCGCGGCAGCACCCGGCACCGTCGGTGGGGATGCATATGGCGCGGCAGCCCAGGGCTTCGCCCAGCTGCGGCAGTGTAATATCATCGAGAAAACGATCTTTTTCATCCCGCAGCATTACTTCCGGCACGGCAATCGTATCGCTTTGCAGGTTGTCTTTGCACTGCTTGATGATGTCGGTGCCGGTAACAAGGCCCGCCACGCTGACATTGCCGCCGAAGTAATCGTTGCGGATGGCATGCACAGCAATCTTCACCTGTGGGTAATGCTGCATCAGTGTGTTGGCGCAATCTTCGATCAGCGGGGCGGCCAGCGTGCCGGTAACAACGTCCAGGCTGTGGGGCAGCACCAGGCCGCGGTAGTTTTCCAGTTCCTCTAAAAAAGTATCATGGTATTGCCGCCACATGCCCACGCCGTCCTCCAACTGGGCAAATTCGTCGTAGAATTCCGCTGCGGGGATCTCCCGTTCGGCGGTCAGATACCATTCGTCGCTGGGGTAGATGACGCTGCGGCCGTACTCGGCGCGGCACTTCATGCTGAACTCTTCCAGAATGTCCAGCGTGGCAGCGGCGCTTTCCTTATCATAAGGCGTAAGCTTGTACAGTTTGTCGCGGTAGTCAGTGACGCCGGCGGGCACAGCGGCGATACTGCCCACCTGGGGGCGCAGCGCCAGCAGGTCGGTCAATGTGCGGCGCAGCTCGTCGCCATCGTTGATGCCGCGGCAGAGAACCAGCTGACAATTCAGCTCGATGCCGCCGGCAGCCAGCTTGGGCAGGTATTTTAATACCTCGCCGCCGCGTTTGTTGGCCAGCATCCGCACCCGCAGCTCCGGGTTGGTGGTGTGTACCGAGACGAAGATCGGGCTGATGTGCATCTGGATGATGCGGTCAATCTCGTGGTCTGTCAGGTTGGTCAGCGTAATATAGTTGCCAAACAGGAAGGACAGGCGCTCGTCATCATCCTTAAAATACAGCGGGGCGCGCATGCCGGGCGGCAGCTGGTCGATGAAGCAGAACATGCAATGGTTGGAGCAGCTGTGCTTTTCATCGCCCAGATAGGTCTTGAAGTTGCAGCCTAAGGGTTCATACTCCCCTTTTTGCACCTGGATGGTACGGTGCTGCTCGTTCTCGCATACATCCAGCGAGAATGCGGCCGGGGTGGTGTAGAACTGATAGTCCAGCGCATCGTTCAGGGGGTGGCCGTCAACGGCCAGCAATGCACAGCCTAAGGATAGCCCCAACTTTTGCGCGGGTGATCCCTCGTCGATCTTGGTTACATACAAAGGCATGCGGCAGGCCCCCTTTCGTTAAAAATAGCACAACAATAAAAAATGGGGAAGGCATCGCCCTCCCCACGCAAGAGACTTACGCCTCTTTCTTGATGACTTCCTGGCCTTTGTAGTAGCCACACTTGCCGCAAACCTTATGGGGAACCTTCAGTTCGCCACACTGCGGGCACTTCACCAGCGTCGGCGCCTCCAGTTTCCAGACATTAGAACGACGTTTGTCGCGGCGAGCTTGAGAATGCTTTCTCTTAGGTACGATAGCCATAATCGGACACCTCCTTGGTGAAATTCAACTGAGTAGTTGTTTTAGTATGCTAAGCCGGGCATCTACGGGCGCAGCGTCAGCTGCGGGCTTGCAGGTACAACCTGCGGCCTTTTTTTTGCCGCAAATGGGGCATAGACCTTGACAATCAGCACTGCACAGCAGCACTGCCGGAACCTCGAAGATCAGCTCTTGATAGACCAGCTCATCGAGGTCAATGCAGCCTTGTTCGTTGCAGGGCAGTTCAAAATCCGGGTCTTCTAAATCCCTTGGCAGGATCAGGTAGTCGCGCTCAAAGCAGTAATCTTGAGTGAGTGGTTCAAGACAGCGGGCGCACTCGGCATGAATATGTGCCTTTACACACAATAGCAACGCCGCGCCATCATCGGTGGGCGTTGCCGTAAAGTCACATTCAGCCGGGGCAGCCAGCGTATAGCCGCCAAAATCGCACTGCGTGAGGTCTGCCTGAAAATGTGCCTCGTAAGGTTTTCGGGCACCCTCTAGAAAAGCTCGAAGATCAAATTGCATAGTACACCTCAAAAGGTTGCTTAAATAGTATACACAAGTACAAGGGGCTTGTCAACAGCTAAAACACAAAAAATTGTGATTTTTTGTGTTTTTACCAAAAAATCAGGGCGGGAAGACTTCCCCGCCCTGAAAAGTTCTTTAGTAAGTTGCGCCTATCAGATCACGTACTTCTTCAGGTCTTCCGGCAGCTCGGCAGCGTCAGCAGAAACGGTGACGACGACCTCGATGTTGGGGGTGATCTTGTCGATGGCTTCCAGCACCTTGGCGGCGGCGGCCATGTCATGGTCGATGATGCGCAGGATGCCGTCGATGAACAGCTCGGTGATGTCGTAGTTACCAGCCAGGACGCCAGCCACGAAGCCGTACAGCATGTCAGCGCCGACAACGCCGTACTCATCCACATCAACCAGGCGGGCTGCGTGGTTGATCTCGGTGGTGAGCTTCATGCACTTCTCGATGACAACGATATTGCCGGAAGTGGTTTTGGTAGCCTTGTCGATCATGTCGATCATGGTTTTGGTCTTGCCGGAGCCCTTGGTTCCAACGATCAGTTTCAGCATAGGGGTTACCTCCTTGTATTCGTGAGACGCCATATCCCAGGCGTGTATTCCATTAGTCTTTCAGGCTGGCTTCCAGTTCGGCCTTGCGGTCCTCGTAACCGGGCTTGCCCAGCAGGGCGAACATGTTCTTCTTGTAGCTCTCAACGCCGGGCTGGTCAAAGGGGTTGACGCTCAGCAGATAGCCGGAGACAGCGCAGGCACGCCAGAAGAAGTAGATCAGCTCACCAACGTCATGGGCAGACAGGCTGTCCACTTCGATCAGGCCCAGGGGCACGCCGCCGTCGGTATGGGCGAGGATGGTACCCTCCATAGCCTTGCGGTTGACAACGCTCATGTTCTGGTTGGCCAGGAAGTTCAAGCCGTCGAAGTTGCCCTCCAGCTCTTCAATAAAGAAGTCCTCACGGGTGTGCTTGACGTCGACGTAGGTCTCGAACATGATACGGCTGCCGTCCTGCAGGAACTGACCCATGGAGTGCAGGTCGGTGGAGAAGATGCAGGAAGTGGGCATCAGGCCCTTTTGGTCCTTGCCCTCGCTCTCGCCGAACAGCTGCTTGTACCACTCGTTCATCATGGTGAAGTCCGGCTCAAAGCAGGCCAGGGTCTCCACACTCTTGCCCTTGCGGTACAGGATGTTGCGGGTCATGGCGTAACGGTAAGCGTCGTTGTCGATGCTGCACTGGCCGAACTTCTTCAGGCCGTCAGCAGCGCCCTGCATCAGCTCGTCAATATCGATGCCGGCGCAGGCGATGGGCAGCAGGCCAACAGCGGTCAGGACAGAGTAGCGGCCGCCGACGTCATCGGGAACGACGAAAGTGGGCCAGCCCTGCTCAGTAGCCAGCTGCTTGAGGGTGCCTTTGGCACGGTCGGTCGTGGCGTAGATGCGCTTGTTGGCTTCCTCAACACCAACGGAATCCTCCAGCAGCTTGCGCAGGACGCGGAAAGCCAGCGCGGTCTCGGTAGTCGTACCGGACTTGGAGATGACATTGATGGAGAAACGCTTGCCCTTGGTGAGCTTGATGATATCGTTCAGGGCGGTGGGCGAGATCGTGTTGCCGCAGAAGTAGATCTTCGGGCCGTCGGAAGTCTCGTTATGGTACAGGCCCTTGACGGCCTCCACTACAGCACGGGCGCCCAGATAAGAACCGCCGATACCAGCGACGAGCAGCACATCGGAATCCGAACGGATCTTCTGTGCGGCCTCTTTGATGCGGGCGAACTCTTCCTTGTCATAAGTAACAGGCAGGTCAAGCCAACCCAAGAAGTCATTGCCGAAACCAGTCTTGGTCTCCAGCTGCTTATGGGCTAACTCGACCTGCGGGTAGATCGCCTCATATTCTTCAGGACGGATGAATTTTGCAAGATGCTTGCCATTAAATGCAACAGCCATCTTTTACTCCTCCTTTGTTTATTTTTATACACCCATGATACCGTTTCAAGTCGGTATTGTCAAGCAAAAACTGGTGCTTTTTTATGGCTTTTTCATTTATTTTGCACAAAATCTCCCTGGTAAAGCAGTAAACTGTCGACTAGTCGTCCGAAACAATAGCGGAAGCTCAATGCGTCCACGCCCTGTGCGGCGCTGATGGGGAAACTGGCCAGCACTTCCCCGCCGCTGCTCAGCTGCACGGTGCCTAAGTGTGTGCCCTGGGCCACAGGTGCGGCCAACTTCTGGGGCAGCTCGATGGTGGAAGTCAGGGGCTCAGCGGCATTTTTGGGCATCAAAAAGCGCGTCGGCGTGCTGTAGGTAAGCTCGACTTTGTCTGCGGTGCCGTGGCTGACAGAGATGGATTCCGGCGCATCGACAGGCATCTGCGGGGTGACGTTCTCATAATTGGCAAAGCCGTAGTCCAGCAAGGCTGTGGCGGCGGCAAAACGCTCTTTGCCGGAATCCGCCCCCAGCACCACGGCAATCAGCCGCAGGCCGTTTCGCTCGGCACTGGCGGAGATGCAGACGCCCGCCCGGCTGGTGGTGCCGGTCTTCAGTCCTGTGATGCCATTGTAGGTCTTGAGCAGCTTGTTGGTGTTGACCAACTGGGTCGCGCCGTCCCGCAGAGAGTCCATCCAGATGGAGCAGTAGTTGCGGACCTCGGCATGGTGCAGCAAAATTTCCCGGCTCATCATGGCTACATCGCGGGCGGTGGAAAGGTGTCCCTCGGCGTCCAGGCCGCAGGCGTTCTCAAAGTGGGTGTTGGTCAGGCCCAGCTCAGCGGCGCGAGCGTTCATCTGCTGCACAAAGGCAGGTTCGCTGCCGCCCACAAATTCGGCCACCGCCACAGCGGCATCGTTGGCACTGGAAATGCAGATGGCTTTCAGCATGTTGTCCAGCGTCATCTGCTCGCCCGGCTCCAGCCAGATCTGGCTGCCGCCCATGTGATAGGCATGCTCACTGACAGGTACAGTGTCGCTTAAACTGATTTGCCCGGCGGACAGCGCTTCAAAGGTGAGCAGCAGCGTCATTACTTTTGTAATAGAGGCGATGGGCCGCTGCTGGTCGGCGTTTTTCTCGTACAGCACGGTGCCGGAATCCTCGTCGATGAGGATTGCCGCAGCGCAGGGCACATCCAGCGTGTCGGTGCTGGCCGGGGTGATGTGCGGGAGCGCATCGGCGGCGGCCGCATAGCTGCGCAGCATGGTAAGCAGCGCCAGCAGCAGGCACAGGACCAGGGTAAAGGCAGGTTTTTTCATGGCAGCAACACCCCCGCGGCAGTTCGTTTACCAGATGCTTATGCGGCGGCGGGCGGTTTTAGTATTGCGCTTTAGCGGCTTTTCCTTTATAATAAAAGAATTATCACAGGAAAACGAGGAACACAGAAACTATGCGGGTTACTTTTTATACTTTGGGCTGCAAGGTGAACCAGAATGAGACCGGCGCCCTGGCACAGCTGTTTGAGGAAAACGGCTATACGGTCGTCTCCAACGAGGAGCCGGCCGACGTGTACGTTGTCAACAGCTGCACCGTGACCAATTTCGGCGACCAGAAAAGCCGCAAATGGCTGCGCCGTGCCAAGCGCGAGAATCCCGGTGCCGTTACGGTGCTGACGGGCTGCTACCCGCAGGCCTTCCCCGAGGAAGCCGCCGAGATCAAGGAAGCCGACGTGGTGACCGGCTCCGGCAACCGCCATGCCATTTTGGCCGATGTGACCCGCGTGCTGAACGGCGAGGACGAGCGGGTGGTGGACATCCGCCCCCACCGGAAGGGCGAAAAGTTTGAAGAACTGCCCATGGATAAGTTCGCCGAACACACCCGCGCCTTTGTCAAGGTCGAGGATGGCTGCAACCGCCAGTGCGCCTACTGCGTCATCCCACGTGCCCGCGGCCCGGTGCGCAGCCGCGACGAAGAAAGCATCCTGGAGGAATTGCGCCGCCTGGCTGCTGCCGGGTATAAAGAGGCGGTGCTGACGGCCATCAGCCTGCCCAGCTACGGCACCGACAGCGGCACCAGCCTGGTGGAGCTGATCGAGAAAGCCGCCGAGGTCGAAGGCATCGAGCGCATCCGCCTGGGCAGCCTTGACCCTGATATGCTGCACGACGAGGTCATCACCCGAATGGCGGCGGTGAAGAAACTTTGTCCGCAGTTCCATTTGAGCCTGCAGAGCGGCTGCGACAAGACCCTGCGTGCTATGCGCCGCCCCTATACTACCGCCCAGTTTGCCGATATTGCTGCCAAGCTGCGGGCGGCGTTCGGCGCGGAAAACGTCAGCTTTACCACTGATGTGATCGTGGGCTTCCCCGGCGAGACTGAGGAGGACTTTGAAGCCAGCATGGCCTTTGTGACCGGCCAGCACTTTTTAAAGGTGCATGTTTTCCCCTACTCCCGCCGCGAGGGTACTCCGGCTTACGACTTTCCCGGCCAGCTGCCGGAACACGAAAAAGAGGATCGCAGCCGCCGCATGACCGCCGCTGTGGAGAAAGTGCGTGCCGCCGAGGTGGCCGCCATGCAGGGTCGCACCGCCAGTGTGCTGCTGGAAACGCCGCTGTCCGCTACCCTGTTTACCGGCTACACCAAACAGTATCTGCCGGTGCTGGTCAGCGCACCGGGCCACAAGACCGGTGACATTATAAACGTAATGCTGGGAGCCTGGGACGGCCGCCGCTGCCGGGCTGAAATTGTGGAAAAATAAACACGGCGCACGGATTTTGCAGCGTAATGGGATTGAATTTATGAATTTTGCGGGAAATTTGGAATTTCCCGCTTTTTTGTTGCCTGACCTCTTGCCAAATCGGCTGGTTTTTGGTAAAATTTTAACAGGAGCGGCTGCGCCCGCTCAAGAAGGGTGTTTCCCCTGTAACCGTGAGCAGAAAACAGGTGGAAGTCCCCTTTCGCTATGGAGCATTGAACGGAGCAAAAAAAGGAGCAATCAAACTATGAGAGGCATTTACACCCCCGTAACGGATATCCGTCGCAAGGTGTTCACCGAAGTGGCCCGTATGGCTTACAACGCCAACGAGCTGTCTGACTATGCGCAGCTGATGCGTGAGCTGCCTTTTAAGATCATCCCCGGCGAGGAAAAATCGCTGCGCAGCAGCATCTTCCTGGAGAGAGCCATCGTGTCCGAGCGTATCCGTCTGGCCATGGGTTTCTCCCTGCGCCCGCTGGATGAGAGCGTGCCCGCCACCGAAGGCCTGGAGCACGGCGTCATCGCGGACAAGTACTATGAGCCGCCGCTGATCAACGTTATCAAATTCGCCTGCAATGGCTGCCCCGAGAAGGTCATCAAGGTCACCGAGATGTGCCAGGGCTGCCTTGCCCACCCCTGCCAGGAAGTCTGCCCCAAACACGCCATCAGCTTCCGCAACGGCAAAAGCCACATCGACCAGAGCCTGTGTGTGAAGTGCGGCCGCTGCGTCAACAGCTGCCCCTACAGCGCCATCGTCAAGACAGAGCGTCCCTGTGCTGCTGCCTGCGGTATGGGTGCCATCCACTCGGATGAACACGGTCGTGCCGAGATCGATTACGATAAGTGCGTATCCTGCGGCATGTGCCTGGTCAACTGCCCCTTCGGCGCCATCGTCGATAAGGGACAGATCTTCCAGCTGATCCAGTCCATCAAACGCGGCGACGAAGTTATCGCTATCGTGGCCCCCGCTTTCATCAACCAGTTCCCCGGCATGACCCCCTCCAAGCTGAAGGAAGCCATGCGCCAGCTGGGCTTTGCTGATGTGGCAGAGGTCGCCATCGGTGCTGACCTGTGCACCATCGATGAGGCTAAGGACTTCATGGAAGAAGTTCCCGCCAAGATCCCCTTCATGGGCACCTCCTGCTGCCCGGCCTGGAGCGTAATGGCCAAGAAGCTGTTCCCCCAGCAGGCCGAGTGCATCAGCATGGCTATGACCCCGATGGTCCTGACCGCCCGCCTGCTGAAGAAGGAAAAGCCCGAGGCCCGTATCTGCTTCGTCGGCCCCTGCGCCGCCAAGAAGCTGGAGGCCAGCCGCCGCTCCGTCCGCAGTGAGGTCGACTTCGTGCTGACCTTCGAGGAACTGATGGGCCTGTTCGAGGCTAAGGAAGTGGACTTCGCTTCCCTGCCTAACAACCCCGAGGATGCCTTCAACAACGCCAGTGCCGATGCCCGCGGCTTTGCTGCTTCCGGCGGTGTTGCCCAGGCTGTTGTCAATGCCATCAAGAAGATGGACCCGGACCGCGAGGTCAAGGTAATGAGCGCCCAAGGCCTGGCCGATTGCAAGAAGATGATGATGATGGCTAAGGCTGGCAAGTACAACGGCTACCTGCTGGAAGGTATGGCCTGCCCCGGCGGCTGCATTGCCGGTGCCGGTACGCTGGCTGACCCCGCCAAGAGTGCCATGATGCTGAACAAGTACAAGAACGAGGCCGCCATGAAGGTGGCTACCGAGACGCCGTATCAGGATTCTCTGGACCTGCTGAAGTACTAAGATGCAATAACAAAATCCCTGCACATGATTGAACTGCACCCCATTTGTTAGACAGTATGATATACTATCTAACAGATGGGGTG